>UMLR01059409.1_pt1 | contig 20188 bp, 21 predicted proteins | sample 1966741 | NCBI WGS metagenome assembly UMLR01 (sample SAMEA4836207, study PRJEB28245) | human gut metagenome | biome: gut microbiome; material: fecal sample | place: Denmark | collected 2008 | reverse complement strand
GTGCTGACTCTTAGTTCGTAAGAGATGGTCGCCGCCTCTTGTGACAATGAGAAGTCGGCTGTATAACCGCTTCCGTCCTGCGTGAAGCGATCAACCTCAGTACGTGAAGAAGAATTCGTATTTTCTCCGGCACTCACAACGACATAGTTCGGCAGACCGTCCCTATTGACAGACGTAAAGTCATCTCCGCTATGATAATTAATTCTTATTCCTACGGATTCTGTTTGACCTGAGTCTTTTCCATTGATGATTTTCTTCCTGTAAGAAGTGATATTCACTTGAACGCTTCCGCCAGTAGCTCCTACTGAACCCGATGACCTGTCAATTGAGAATACATATTCCCACGTAATCGTTGCTTCCTCTTGTGAGACAGAGACACTCTTATTTACGCCGCTTCCGCCTACATTCAAGGAAGTACTTCGAGAGCCCCCTTGATTTTCAGATGCCGAAACTGATACAGTTTCTCCACCGCTTCCTGAGTCGGGTGTAGCTGTTACGAAATCTTTGTTCATAAATTCAAAATTTAGTTAACTAATAATATTCGAATATTGAAATTAGGAAGAAATCTTGAAAACTCCCTGTTCTAAACATGTTCAGGCAGGGGAGTTAAATCAAGAAATCCATCACCAATTGTCAACGCAAATTTACACCTTTAAATCTCAAAATCAAAACATCGGCTGGATATAAGGCAAAAGTGTCCATCAGGCGCAAGCCCAATGAGCTCAATATAATCGTCTACAAACGAAACCGTCAGTACTGGTAAGGGGTAAACTACGTTTATCACAAAACTTCCCTCTTTGAGGCCGTAACGACCGTCAAACGTCGTGACAGTTACTTTTGTGTTTCCTAACTTTTCACCGTTTACGAAAGCCCCACTGATTTTTGTCTGGCGAGGGTGGACGTCAACTGTTTCAAGTTCGTCAATCAATCTTCTTTTTTCGATTAAATATGTGTAGAGAGTATCCTTTTCAGGGATACGCTCAGTTCCTTCAATACCGTACATTTCACGAGTTCGGTTTCGAAGCACCTGTATTTGCCCCTTAGTAAGCTCTTCGAAATCATATTGTAGGATGTCTTTCAACTGTTTATCTCTTGTTTCCGTATCCATAATTCATTAAATTTTACATATAAAACGCCAATTCTCCACCTAATTACCAAAAGAGACAGAGACACTCTCTTGAAAAGAGGCGGGCTTCCCCGCCTCGATTTAAGCTAAAATTGTCCACGCTTCGCGAACGTAACTGAAATCTTCATAAGGAAGAACGGTGTAACCGCTTCTTCCCCAATTTGTGCCCCAAGAGTTTTTTATTTCAAGTCCTGTGGAGTTAAATCCTGTAACGGCTACTGCATGACCGCCTAATACATCAGTTCCCTTCCAAAAGGTCTCAGAATCGCTTTTAGCGATAAGCCCTATAAGAGCTGCTCCGTTAATGATGATACTCTCTTTAAGAGTCTCAAGATTAGGAATACGGGCGAATACTTGTATAAGTCCCTTCCGGCGAAGTATTTCGTAGGCCTCACGTGGCATCATACCGTCAACAGACTTGTCAGCCCGTTCACGATAGACGAATTCATAGTCAGGCTTCCAATCTTTCATTTGATTTTTCATGAACCAATAATATCCTTCCGCTAAAGAGCATGAAACACAGCTTCCGTGACTTCCTTGGTCATACACAGGGGCTTGGATAGGAAGGGAATAGGAAGCAGGAATATTTACCTTTGCAGGAGAAGAATAAATGAGGTCGTCCTTCTTTAGACCACTCTCTAAAAAACCGAAACTTTTCATTCTTTTCTAAATCTGATTAAGTACGTAGAATCCGAATCGTTTTTCAAAGCAGAATACACATACGTAGTATCTTTCAGGCGGGTGATGTACAGGTAAGAAGTCACCTGAACGGAATCACTACTGAGATACCACTTTCTACTCCAAGAATCTAAATTCAATGGAGCTTGTATCCTGTTGGCTTGATTAAGGCTGTCAATGACAAGTGTCGGATGAACGGTTTGAGTTTGGAAGAAACTGACAGGAAACTTCCGGCTCGAACCACATCCGACACCAACCATTATTAACACCAACAAAAATAATTGCTTCATAGTTGCAGAATGAAGCATAGGCAAATTATCAAACCGCCAATCAAAGCGGGAAGAACACCGTCAACGAGAGATTGAAGTAGGGTTTTACCCTGCTTAGCATTTTCATAGGCAAGAGCACCTATACATACAAAAGAAACGGGAATCATACACTGAGCTCCCATTCCTAAAAGAATTCCGAACACGGCGGCTACAATCAGCGCAACAATTGCCCAGAAATACTGACAAGATTTAATTTTGTCCATAGTTTTGAAATTAAAGTTTATAATCCTTTTCGACTTGTTTCAGCTCATCGTCGGTTAAAGGTCTTATTTTGATTATGTTGAGCCTATCTAAATCTTCCTGTAAAATAGGAAAGGGCAACCGAGTTTTCCCTGTTGGGGTCAAATAACACTTTTCGATGTCGTCGCGAAACAAAAGGGTGTCAGGGGAATCCGCCTGTACAAAGATTTCATCCGTATAAGCGTACATGAAATCTTCCCATTCAGTCTCAAATCCAGAAGTGTCAACACGGTTCAGCCCCGTTCCTGTGCCAACTTTTGGATGTAGAAAATCTTCAACATCCGCAGCGGGTTGGCTGTTAATAAAACGTTTGTCACGTGTATCAGACTCAATGAGAGCCGATAAGCGGTTGATTTCCTCAAGAAGCTGGTTTTCTCTTAGGGCGTAATCATTGAGTTCCCTACTTTGTTCTCTATTTGTGCGCTCGAGGAACAGTATCTTTTTATTCAGGCGGTCTATTTCTGCCTGTAAATTTAAAATTGTGAGGGTGTCTTCTTTTCCCATAAAATTCTGATTTTTAAGTTTTTAAATGGCTCATAGACGCCCCTAAAATAGGGCTATAATTCGGTATTCTGTACAATTTCAAAAGCTATACAATCAATTTTTCGACGTCCACGTCTTGTTGAAGTAAGACTTTCTCGAGAATATTCGGGGGTGTAAGTAAATGTCAACAAAGTATTTTGTTTCTTGTATTCTTTTATAGCTGGTTCAAGAATTTTTGTTTTGATTTTATCAAAATCATAAGTTTCATTACATCCAATTCTTTTTTTGAATTCTTCAATAGTAACTATCCAATTCTTATTATTTCTGTTATAGTTTTCACTTAAATATAGGAATAAATCCATTGAAGATGAGGAAGTTAGTTTCAAGAAACTTGGAATATGAAACGTCGAAAAATACCCTTTTTTCAGGGTAATTAGAAATTCTAATGCCCTTCTATTTAAGTAAACGTAAAATTTTCCATTTGGGGAAACATAATAGTCATTAAATATGACAAATTTTCGAAATCCACCGTCTTCATATTCAATAGGAATCCAAATTTCTGTCATTTTACGTATTGTTTCAAGAACACCTGCATAAGAATGTCCCTTAGAAACTATACAGTGAGGTGGAATTTCTACACAATAATTCCCATCTTGATTTAGGGGGATTACTTTTCTAACTGTGTCAACATCTGTCCAATCAATATCTTTGTCAACGTACTTTTGTAAATCGGCTGACACCAATGCCCAACAGCGTTTTTGTCGAACATTGTAGATAGCAACGCCTTTAGCAACATCACGGCGGACTCTTACCAATTTTGATTCTTTTGATATATTAGTCATATTTACCAATTTTATCGGTTTATAGTGATATAACGTATTTTCGCCTCCTTTAAATTTAATCAGGTGCGAAAATACTCATAGACGGGGCTAAAATAGGGGCTTAAAATTTAATTTGTACCGAAAATAGGAATACCGAAACTCCGAGTAAATCCGTATAGCTCGCACAGGGGGCTAAAATACTCATAGACGGGGCTAAAATACTCATAGACGGGGCTAATTAATTTCGGGAAATAGGAGAAGAATATCCGTTTTCCCGATTTGTATATATATAGTATATTATATAGTAGTTTATAAAGGTCATTTTTATTGATTTATTATTTATTCACTACGTTCATAAATATCAATAAAAATGAATCCCGAACCGACCTTAAATCATCCTCACTACGTTCGGGGGTTAAAGGCTCCGCCATCTGTCGATGGGCTACGCCCTCTGAGAGGAGCTGACGGAGCAGCTCCTAAAGATTATAGGAGATAATGATGATTAGCGTTATATTATTGTCTTGGTGTTGTTTCATCATTTCATTATTATTCTCTATGGGGAGTCAAGCGTGGCTCCCATTAAAATTGGAATTATTGATTTAGCGTTATATAAGTAGATTTAAGATTTCCTATTTTTACATTTTGTTTTATTTTGCGTGTGTTTTGAATGTTATTACGATTTTAGTTATGAAAAGGTTAAACTTGGGGTAGGGAGTTGTGAAACTCCCGTAGCCCGTTTCAATTTCGAATACATAGGCAACTTTTATATATTTCACCTTTTATAGTAAGTTTTGTCATTCGAAACCCTCGTGTGTGAATATAGGGGTTTCATTATTTGAAGACTGTCTATTCCATAGGTTTTAAAATTTGATTTGTAAAGGCTTTCGAGTTTAATTACTTGGGAGCCTTTATTTTGAGTTCTCCCTACCGATTTACTCAAAATTTGAGTATCTTTGTTCACAAAAGAATTTTTAAATTATATGAATTATGGAAAATCAGAAAAAAGTTTCGTTGGAACTGTTTGAGCAAACCGCTCGGGATAATGGGTATGAAGTGTTTACTCCTGAGGATGTAGCTTCCTATTACAAGGATGGACTGATGAAAAGTCAGGCAAACAAATTATCTGAAGAGGCCAAGAACGAGTTCGTTGCTGATATGATGTATCTCCAAAAGGCTGTATGTTCTGATGCTGAAGGAAAGCAAGTTATTCGCTATTTCCGTAAGGAACAGGTTGATTGGGAAAAGACCGAAGACGGCGTAATTCTCAAGGGGATTGAGGGTGTCTACAAGGATACTCCTGAAAATCGTCGCCTGAACCGTGTAGGAAAAGCCTATACTCCGTCTGAGGACTTCATGAAATCCATAACGGACGAAAAAGTCTACGGAGACATCATCAAGTCAATCAATTCTGGTTGCTACGCTGACACTCCCGAAAACAAAGCGCTGGGTAGAGTTGGAAAACCTTATGCTAACAGAATAGCCGAATAATCACTGAAATGAACCTTTCAGAATTTAATATTCTCAAAAGCTGGTCAGAGGACGGGCATTACGCTGATAATCCCCGTAACAGGAAACGTGGGGTGGCTAATCAGCCTTACCCCCATAAGGCCAATGAACCAGCTGACGAGGATGTTAAGAGCTCCTTTAATCAGAAATTCACAGGGGAACTGACTTCTTCCCAGTTTCGTGAAAAATCATTTGACGTGAATAGGGTAAAGATTGTCGACAAGAAGATAATCGATGTTTCTTCTTTTCGTAACGAACTCGATGAAACGTCTTTCAGACAGGCAAGAACGATACAGAAATTCTTTGAAGAGAACTTGAAGAAGGACATGTCCGCTTCCGAAAAGGCGGGTTTCGTTAGAAATATTCTTGATTTTTCTAAGCATCATGGAAATAAGGCGAGAGCCTACCTAAATTCAATGCTCACATTGAACGGCTTTATGAGGATTTCTGACAGTAGCATCGAGCGGAAAACCGCCTCTGGAGCTCCTATTGTGAAGTTTGAGAATGATTCTTCGAAAGGGGAAGAAGCCTTTGAAGCCTTCTTAAAGGCTTCTAATTTTAAAGTGAACGAGTACTCCGAAGCATATATAAGAAAGGTATCCGGAAGTGTTAGAAGAGAGCTTACAGAAGCCAACGGCGATATATCAGGTCTTTCCCCAAAGGTAAAGGAAGTCGTTGAAGCGTTTGACAAGTATTTTGAGACTTCAAAGGGATGTCCTGTGAATCTTGTTCTTTCTCGATACCTTAATTCAAGAAATGGAAGTATAAATAAGTTTGCGAATTTAAATATTGGGGATACATTTACTGACCCGTCTTACTGTTCGTTCACATTATCGTCAAGTTCCGTTGGGGTTGAGCCAGATTTCAAGATTACACTTTACGTTAAGAAAGGCCAAAAGGTTCTTCCTATTTCTGATGGGGTGTATTTGGAGACGGAGTTTATTACGAATAGAATGTCTAAATTTAAGGTATTTGATAAAGGGTTCAGTTCGATTTCAGTGATTATTCCTGAATAATTTTTGGAATTTAAATTAGATGAAGTATATTTGCGCTATAAAAACAAATAAACTATGAAACTATCAGAAATTAGCATAATAAAGTCGCGTTCTGGGGTATATCAGGACAATGCTGAAAACAGGCGTAAACATCGTGTTGGACAACGATACGGAGAGGACAAGAAGGAAGACCCCGAAGAGGGAAAGGAACCCTCAAATGAAGAGTGGGGAAGTATAACTTCTAAAATGTCCGCTGAAGAAATTCAGAATAAGCTGAATAATATGTCCGCTCTTGACGGTAAAGTTTCCGAGGAGCAAAAGGCTTCTTTAAGAAAGTATCTTGAGAAGCAGCTTGAGGAAAAGAAGAAAGAGGAAAAGAAACCAAAGGAAAAATCTGAAGGGAACCAGTATTCATCAATGGATATTAAAGAAGCCAGAAAGGAATTGGTTGGGAAGAAAATAACTATCAAGGAATATTTCTTCGATGGGGTTGACTCCTATAAAGATGCTGAAGGAGAAATCAAGAAAGTTCGTCTTTATGGAAAAGAAAAACAGCCAATTGCAGAAATTGACTTTCCTAATGGTGATGGCATTACTATTTCTCTTGAACAACTTGATAAACGAAAAGCCATGCAGTATGAGATTGAGTTTAACGACTCAAAATCAGAAGAACCTAAACAGGAAGCGCCCAAACAGGCTACCGAAACTGATAAAGAGGAGTCCAAGTCTGAGTCAAAGAAGGAAGAACCCGAAGAGTCGTACACCCGTGTCAAGTTTGATGACGTTCCTAACAGCGGAAAGGTCAATCTGAAGAAATACCTGTCAGGCAAGATGAAGCGTTCAGCCGATGAAGCGTGGGGAGATATTTCTAAGATTGAGACCAAAGATTTACAGAAAATGGAAAGGGGCTTGGTTGAAGACTTTAATCGACAGTTTGACGAACTTCCTAAGTCTCGTAGAGCCGAAAAGCTGTACGCAATAATGAAAGTCAAGGGGGAACTTTCAAAACGTGGTAAAGAAGACCAAAAGAAGACCCCTGAAGTAAAGCAAGAGCCTCTATCCCCTCAAGAGCTAAAGAAGGCAATAAGAACTAAAACCAAGGAACTTTCTAATGATACTCTTCAGAAATTAAAGGGGTTGAAAAAGGGGGACGTAGAAGTAGGTCTCGACGATAGAGGCCGTTTATTCACGAATATAAACGGGTACGATTTTTATTTCGATGAAAGTAATTTTGAAGAAGACAAGAACGGATATGTCAGAATGTTTGAAAACAATCCTCAGGGTGCCTTTTTTAAAAAACAGGCCGAAGCAGCCGTGAAATTGGAAAATTACGACATCGAAAGCTCCAGAAAAGATATGAATTTTACTTCTGATGAAGAGTTGAAAACATTCCAGTCAGCCAATTCCCTGATTAAGAATTCTAATTATTCTGAGGCCGAGGTTTCAGAAATGAAAAATTTCTTTAACAAGGGGGTTAAGGATATGTTGGCTTCTGTTCCGGAACATGACAAAAGGCGTATATTTTCCAAATACAGGTATTTCATGAGTGACTCCTTGGGAATTGATGCTGCTCAGAAGTTGATGAGGGACGACTCAAAAGGGTTCAATGAAATTCAAAATAAAGACATTCTGATTAACTCAGCGCTCATGAATAATGGATATCTTCCTATCATGTCAGGTTCATTGTTTTCAAATTACAAGGGGGAGAAATTCAACGAATACAGGTACGAAGGGAATGATGATTGGTATCAGGAGATGAGTTCCAGAGCTCTTAAAAATGCTGATGACCCTAATATTGAAAAGGCGTTACGTTCATACACTGAGGGAAAGGCGTATGAAAAGATACGTGCGCATTTAAGTGGTGAAGGAGAACTTTCCCCCCAAGCGAAGAAAATGCTTGACAGTATTGAGAATTTCATGAACAAAAGTTCCCTCGAAGAGAATATGATTTTGTATCGCCGATTAAAGGCTAATCCAAAATCAGAGGGTGGTTTGAATAGCTTAAACGATTTCTACAAATTAGATGTTGGGGATGAGTTCGAGGATAAGAGCTTTGGTTCGTATGCACCTCAGCCGAATTCAAATTTCGGTGATGATTTCCAGATTACATTGATGGCGAAGAAAGGTTCAAAGATTTCACCTATTGGGAATGGGCTGATGTTTGAACAGGAGTTTCTTGCCAATAAGGGAATGAAGTTTAGAGTCGTTGCTAAGGGAACGAACTCAATAGCTGTTGAGATTGTAGATTAACCCTAAAATATTGTAGTGTCATGAAAGGAATTGTAATTAAAAAGGCTTCAAAAGAGGAAGCTGAAAAAGGTAAGAAGGAATTAAAAGAACATCTGAAGAAACTGAATAATAGCGGTTCTAAGGAGTGAATGTTTTATTAATCCAGATAGTTTTTATAATTTTGTAACGATTACTTAATGTAGAATTAAAACATAGAAATCATGAAAAAATATGTTTATTCAAGTGCTACGGAAACTGTGACTGTTGAAACTGATGGCTTGGGCGTCATCAATAATTTCATGGTAACAGGTTTGATTGGCGAAAATTACGGTGGCCTTGTTGCTGCGGGTTTGAATTTCAAGATGGGTGACGAAGTTACTATCGTTGAAATGCTGAACGCCGCTAAGACTTGTAAATGTAAGGTTGAATGTTACGAGGGCAACAAACTTATCATTGATGAGTCCGCTGACTTTTCAGAAGAAGTTCCTGAGGTAGGCGTCATCCAAGCCCTGACTCTTGGGGTTGCTTTTGACGAGGCTACCTATAACAGTGTAGTTCCTTCTTCCTATGTAGAAGAGTATTCCTATGAGGAATCAAAAGGCTCATTGCCTTGGTTGGTTTCTCAGTTCCGTAAATCAGGTGAGGATGAGTCCGAAATTGGTGTTCAGGTGTTTGCAAACGAAACTCAGCTTGAATTCCGTGGAAACTCTGCCAGCTTGGGTACGTTGAGTGAGGACAAAAAGACTTTGACGGTTAAGTCAAAGAACTACATCATGTTCGAAATCATTAAGGATTTGGGAATCCTGTACCCTCAAGAAGTTACTTGGTTTAAAATCCGTATGATTTACGGCGGTAAAACGTATGAAGAAAAAGTGTATGTGACACCGGATAATATCTAATTGTCATGAGCAAAAAGAACCGTTCTAAAAATAGAAGTTCATCGGGAGCCTCTTCAGGGGCTCCCATAGATGGATTTAGTGGGATGTCATTTCAGGAACTTCATTGGATGGCACAGGCTGCTCCTTTGGCTTTACAAAATCGTTTAGAAAAGGCTTTGTCATCAGAAGATTTTGAAGAAGTAATAAAAGCCCAAGCATTCCTGAGCGAACAACAAAAGAACGGTCGTAGAGCCATACAGCCCGATATAAAGTCAATTCTTTGGAATCCTTCTGAAATAGGGTTCAATGGAAAGGGATACCGAGACCCGAACAACGGTATGACATTCTCCACGCTTAATCGCATGGGAGAAATATTTATCGTTAAGGCGGTTATTAATACCCGAATTGAACAGGTTCAGAACTTCCTAAAATATAGTGTTGATGACCAGAAGCCTGGATACCAGATACGTCTGAAGCGAAGTCCAAGTGAGAAAATATCCGACGACAAGAAGGAACTGTCTGCCGAGGATAAAAAGAAAGTTGATTACATTGTCAAATTTCTTGAAGAGGGCGGTGAGAATGAGAAGTGGGATTGCGAGGATAACTTTCAAGAGTTTACTCGTAAAGTTCTCAGGGACTCATTGGTTCTCGACCAATTGACTTTTGAGGTTGTTCGTAAACGTAATCTTGACCTTTCAAAGTTCAGAGCCGTTGACGGGGCGCTTATCAGACAGCTTGACACAAACGACCCCCGATATTCGGACATGTTTGAGCAATATCGTTTTCATGGTTATTTGCCTCGGTATGCTATGGTGTGGGACGGTCAGATAATTCGCCACCCCTCTACGAATGAGTACGTTGTGTTTTATCCATGGGAATTGGGGTACGGGATACGTAACAAAACTACGAACGTTCTTAGAAACGGGTACGGTTGTAGTGAACTTGAAACCCTTGTTGAGATTGTAACATGGGTTCTTTGGGGTATGCAATACAATGGAAACTTCTTTAAACAGGGAAGTCAACCAAAGGGCTTTATTAACGTCAAAAACGGAAACATAGACCAAGGAACTTTGAATGAGTTCCGCCAGGATTGGAAGCAGACTATGTCAACCGTGTACAATGCCCACAAAATTCCAGTAGTACAGGGGATAGACCTTGAATGGATTGACCTACAAAAGGGTAATCGTGATATGGAATTCACGGAGTGGATAAAGTTCTTATTTGTGATTGTGTGCGCTGTGTACAGAATGGACCCCTCTGAATTGGGATTTCAATTCCAGGATGCCGCAAGGGTATTTGGCCAAGATGGACAGAAGGAACGCTTAGACCACTCTCGTCAAAAAGGCCTGACGCCTTTGCTTGTGTTCTATCAGAACATTTTGAATAAGTACATCATCAGCGAAATTGATGACCGCTTGGAGCTTGTATTTACAGGAATTGAAATTGAAGACGAAGACGCACAGGTTGAACTCGACAAGAAGAAAACCGAGGCGGGCTTTGTTTCAGTTGAAGATATGTTCCTAAAATACTCTGGCAGGAAACTTGACCCCGAAAAGGATACAATTTTGAATAGTGTCTACCAAACAGCAATGAGCAATAAAATGATGGGTGGGGAAGACATGAATGCTATCGCTGATGAAGAGGGCGGAAATGAGGAAGCCGAAAAACAGGCGATTGATGACTTTTTGATGGCGAAATCAGTTGACAACCCTATTCTTGGAAAGGCTCTTGAGTTTATTGACAACCAATTGAAAGCAAAATGAAAAAAGTGTTTTCACCGTTGATAAAACATCATGTTGACCCTATGAGGTATCCAAAGGTTCAAAAGCGGTACGAGGAAGAGGCTCAAAAGGCGTTCAGCCCCGTACAGTTATTTGGCGATTTGGTTAACACTATGGTTGATATCAGAAAAGAAAAGAAATAATGCTGTTTAACGAAAGTGAAATACAAAAGATATTAGGCAACGTCGACTACATGGTTGCTCGTATGGTTGCTAAGGTTCTTGGGAAGGAGTTCTTAACTAAGGAAGACCTCACAATATTGAAAAAGCGGGGCGTCGACCTTGTTAAGCTCCTTCCTAAATTTCCTTCGCATTATCAGGCTTTTCTTTTTGGCCGTATTTCGGCTGCTGTGGGTCCGAAACTTTCTTCTCAGATGAGTTACTCCGACTTTACAAAGTTTTTGGCTAATATGGGCTTATTTGAGCCTAAAACGTCGGAAATGGAATTCTACAAGGTGGCTGCTCAAAAAACATATACACATATAAAGGGGCTTGGCGACAGAATTAAGAATGACGTCAGAGCCTCTATTTCTGCAGAGGAGCTGAATTATTTGGCGGCTCAAAAGGCTGCTGAAACAGAAGAAATCATTCATAAGGAAATTCTTGACGGAACATTTGAGCGCCGTTCAATTAAGAAGATAACTTCTAATATTGCCGAGCAAGCAAATGATTGGAACCGTGATTGGGGGCGTATTGTAGAAACTGAGAGTCAGGACGTGTTTAATTTAGGACGTGCCCAATTTATGCTTCAAAACGATTCTGACCCCTCAGTTTATTTTGATGTGTATCCCGGAGCTTGTAGACATTGTATAAGGTTGTATCTCACTCATGGAATTGGTAGCCAGCCTCGTGTTTTCAGGCTTCAGGAATTGTTAGCTAATGGGACGAATTATGGGGTTAAATCAAAGGATTGGAAGGCGACTGTTCATCCAGTTCATCCATTTTGTTTTAATTCTCCAGCGACTAAAATATTTACTGTTGAAGGATGGAAAAATATTTCTGACATTAAGTGTGGCGATTTAGTGCTGACCCATAATAATAGATTTAAAAAGGTTTTAAAAACTTATAAGCGGGAAGTTTCTGGAGATGAGGAAATATATAATGTTGAATTTGAGGTTTTAACAAGATACGGGAAACGAACGACAAAAGTTTTAAAGAAAATTACTGGGAATCATCCTGTTTTGTTGAATGGCTCATGGAAAGAGATTTGTTATTCAAAAGTTGGAGATGAGTTAGAAATTAAGGGGGTTGAATGTGAAAGATGCGGGAAATTAATTCAGTTACTTCCTAAAAAGGGAGAAAATCTTGAACTTTGTGGTTTTTGTACAAATAGTTTGTCAGCAGAAGAACAGTTTAGAAAATATCCTTGGATAAAGGAATATAATTCTAAATGTGCTTCTAAGCAAATGCGGGAAAGATATAAATTTATGTCTAAGAAAGATAGACAAAATTTGACTCTTAACGCCAGAAAAAAGGTAAGAGAAAACCATCCAGAGGGGTATCAGTGGTTGCTTGAAAGCAGAAGCAAAGCGAATTCAACAAATGGAAAAGGTCAAACCTTTATAGAAAAGAAGCTTGGCTTCTTTTTAAAGAGGCTTGGCGTTGAATATGAAACTGGGAAATTTATTCCGAATAATGGGAAATTCGAAAATAATGTAAGAGGGTATTTTCCTGATATTTTTATTCCAGAATTTAATATTATTTTAGAAGCCGATGGCGACAAATGGCATAAGAACAAAAAGGAATATGATGCCACAAGAGATTGCGATTTGAAACGTGAATATGGGTATGACACTTTCAGATTTTCTGAGAAGGAAATTCGTGAATGTGGAGAAAAAGTTTATGAAAAACTTAAACTCTTATTTAAGAATCATTCTGGGAATTTTCATGGAATAAAGGCCAAAATTACTAAAATTGAAAAGTGTAAACCATTTTCGAAATATTTGTATAATTTTTCAGTTGAAGAGGATGAGAGTTATATCGCAGATGGAGTGGTTGTTCATAATTGTCGCTGCGACCTTAGGGAACTACCCAGAGGATATGTGTGGAATGATGAAACGCATCAGTTTGAGCCACCAAAGAATTATGAGAGAAAGGTTGAGCGAAAAAGTCGTGCTAAAATTACAATTGGAGACAAAGAATATCAAATATAAAAACTAAAAGATATGAATTTAAAACATTTGTTCAGGCTTAAGACGGCTGATGAAAAGATAGCCGATTATCGGGCTTTAAAGTCTCGGCTTGAAGAGGTTAACCAAATTGGGGCAGAATTGTCTGATAAATTTATGATTCAGAAGTCAATCATTGATTCTTCAGACACATTACCCGAAGAAAAACGCACAGAAGTGTTTTCTAAGTATGAAGACTTCATGAAGACTCACACCCGTGAGGTCTCTTCCCTTGTCAACGAACGCACGGCGATATTGAAATCAATTGAAAAGATGCGTGAGGATGAAGAGTTGGGAGAAACCTTTAAAAACATTGATGCTTTAGACGCCGCTAAAAAAGCGTATTTGTCTGGTAAGATTATGAAGTCAAGATATTTTGACATTGTAAAATCAATTACCGGAGAGCCTGTGAAGTATGCGGATGTTGTTGCGCAGGATAGTATGGGGCGGATACTTATTCTTCACAGAGTTGAAGATTTTTGCCCGACAGGTTTTGTTTGCATTCCTGGGGGTCATGTAGACCCAGGAGAAGATTTTGAGACGGCAGCTCTCAGGGAACTTAAAGAAGAAACTAATCTTGACCCCGTTGAGGATAAAGGAATCAGATATTTAGGGGAGCACAAAACTGAAGATGCTTGGATAAAGTATTACGGGGTAACTGTTGACAGTTCTCAGCCTGTAACAGTTGATGCGACAGAGCATTGCTTCTTTGAATATATTGATGTTGGGGAATTGGCTTTGAAGCCTTTCATCTTTAATCAAGGGGAAATCGTTTTTGAAAAACTTATGACTCCTACTAAGTACGAGTCTTTGAAACCTTTGATTAAAGCCTGTAAGAATAACATCATCACTCCTTCGGTTTTGAACAAGGCCGTCGAGAATGTTTTAAAGGCTATGGATACGGAAGACGCTGCCCCGCTTATGCCTGAGTCAATGGATGGGGATAAGAAGCGTATCGCCGTTTTACCCGTTCGAGACCCGAAGAGGTGTATCTCTCAAATCATGAAAGCCATAAGCGGACAAACGGACGTTACTGTTGGTTCAGATTTAAAATTTACGAAGCCTCTAATTGTTCATGAGACTCGTTATCGTGGGGAGCCAGAAACAAATCGTTTGATGGAAGTTGAGATTGTGTACAGTGGGGAAGACACTGACATGGGTCACTTGTTGAATGAAATGAAGTATGGATTAATGATGGGGTCTTTGAAAGTAAGGACACCTCACGAGGAATTTATGGCAGTGAATGAGAACGGAACCGACTATGTTGGTGACCCAGTATTTGTCGATTTCTAAAATGATTTGTATCTTTGTCACAGAATTTAATAGTATAGAAAATGAATAAGCAAATCCCAAATGATTTTAATTTCTGGCTTCCTCTTGAAGTCGATGAGATTGAAAAGTCTAAAGCTGGAGAATATCCTCGTGGGGATGAACGCCGCTACGAAAATATGGTTTTCGAGGGAATTGCGAGTGACAGAAGTGAAGATTATGAAGGAGAATCTATGGAGCCCAGTGGTTTCCAAATTGATTACTTTCTTCAACACGGGCTTTTCAATCTTGACCACTTAACTGTAAGGGCTAAAGAATTGAAAAGCCGCTTTTGGATAGGGGAACCGATTGATGGTAAAATAGTTGATGATAAATTTTGGGTTAAGGGTCGTTTGTGGAAGAACAGCCCCGAAGCCCGTGCCTTTTGGGACAAATGTATTGAGATGAAGGAAAGCGGCTCTATGAGACGCCCTGGAATGTCTATTGAGGGGCGGGCTTTAGAACGTGACCCCCGAAACAAGAAACATATTACAAAAGCTATCATTAACAATATTGCGTTGACGTTTACCCCTGTGAACTTCAATTCCTATTTAGATTTTGTGAAAGGCATACAGTCTAAAGACTTTATTCCAACTGGCGATATCATTAATAGTAATCTTACTCGAAGAATAATGTTTGAAACGTGTGTCGGCGGCCGTCGCTTGACAATTGACGAAAATTTCAATATTCTTGAAGAAAAGATTTGACGAATGATTTTTGTCAACGAAAAATATTGAATAATTTTAACGAGAAAAATTTATTAATTATGAAGCATTTAACAGAAGAACAGAAGAATGACGAGCTCGTTAAATCACTGATTTCTGACGGTGGTTTTAGCGAAGAAGTTGTTGCCGGATGGATTGAAGACGGTACAATTAAACTCGAAAAGTCAGTTCAAACTGGTCCGGATGACCATGGTGAAGGCGATGGTGACGGTGAACACGAAAAGAAGGAAAAGAAAGACAAAAAGGACGATGAAAAAGACCCCGATGAGGGCGGTGACGCCGACGGCGAGGGGGATAAGAAAGACATCGCTAAGTCTCTTGGGCTTGATGTGTTCATGAAGTCTATGAAAGAGGAAATTCTTTCTGACCTTAACGGCCAAAATGAGGAAATCTTGAAGTCAATCGACAGTAAGATTGAAAAGTCTCTTGGTGAGATTGCCGACAAGTTTGAAAAGTCTCTTGATGCTATGCGCAAAGCAATTGTAGCGTTTGGGGAATCAGCCCCTAATTTCAAGACGGCTGGTTTGTCAAAAGCTATCATCGAAAAGAGTATTGAACACGGCGGTGGTGCTAAGGATGAAGACAACAAAACAGTTCTCAGCGTTTCTCGAGACCGTTCTGTTGTTCGTGAACTGCTGATGAAGTCAATTGATGAGGAGTCTGACCCCGAAATTCAAAAATCTCTCCGCGAAAACTGTAATGCATACGTTCTCGACCCTATTTATGGGGCTGTTGGAGAGTTCGCTGCTAAGTACATGTATGAACACAAGAACGTTCGTCTCGTAAAATAATTTTGTAAAACTTTAATACAAATTTGGATATGGATTTATTTAACTACACAGGAACAGAAGCTACAAATCCGTTGGAGAGCATGACTTCCGATGAGATTTTGAAAGCCATGGAAGCTGGTTTGATGACTGGTATGCAGTACAACGACCAGTTGAATAACGGTGGTGGTTTGAAGCCGGAATCTTTGGATTCTGTGTTGAAGAACCTTGAAAACCGTCTTGACCAATTGGTTTTCTGGAACGAACTGCCTCGTCAGAAAATTGAAAACACTGTACATCAGTACAACCAGCTGGTAAAATACGGTGAAGAAGTAGGTATCTTTAACCGTGAGGGTGAAACCCCAACTGAAACTGACTCTGTTTACCGCCGGAAGTCAATCGTTGTCAAGTTCACAGGCGTGACTGGACAGGTTACCCATCCGGGTATGATTGTCAAGACTGTTGTCGGCTCACTGTACACCAAGGAAGTTGAGAACAAGACTATTTTGCTCCAGACTATTCTTGATAAAAAGGTGATTGACGCTAACTCTCAGAAAATCGAAGAAGAGTTCGACGGTGTATTCGCACAGCACATTGAGGGCGTCAACGATATCACAGGCGGCTTGCTGGGTAAGACTTCTGAACAGGTTTTGGACGCTTACTTTGGTGACGTAGCCGTTATCAATGCAAACGGTTCAGTTCTGAACGATGCCCTGATTGAAGACGCTTCTCAGGCCGTTGTTAACGACCGAAACGGTATCATCGACCGTATCGTGTCTGCTCCTATTGTATTCAACAACTACGTGAAACTTTTCCACGAGTCTAAACGTGTGATTGTTGGTATGGAAGGTGGCGTCGTAGGCGCAACTATGGGTCAGTCAGTTAACAACGTTACGACTCAGTTCGGTAAAGTTGCTATCAAGGCTGACAAGTTCTTCGACTACGCACAGCCGTTGAAACTTGGAAAGGGTAAAACTTCCGCAAAGGCTCCTAATGCTCCTGTTGCAGACGCAACAACTCCGGTTGCTGTTGACGTTGACCCCAAAGGCCAATTTGGAACAACTCACGCCGGAAACTACTTCTACGCTGTTACAGCGAAGAACCGTTACGGTGAGTCTGAGCCTGTATTGTTGAACGCTACTGCACAGGCCGTTGGTGCAATTCAATCTGTTACTCTGAAATTTGCGGGTGCTGGTTCTTCCGCTTATCCGGAATCCTGCTACGTAATTTATCGTACAGAGGTTGACCCTGCGTCAAAGGATACAGCAGCTTTCTATCCTATTTTTGAAGTTAGCAAGACTGAATTGCTGGCTGGCTGGGATGGCGCTGCTGAGGGTTCTGTTCACGACCGTAACCGTTGGATTGCTGGTACGAAGTCTGCTCTCATCTATTTCAACGGAAGTGAAATGATGGAGTACCTTGAACTGGGCGGAACCATGAAATTGGATTACGCTATTGTTGGTCCGAGACGCTCATTCTCTGTATTGAACTACGGAACTCCGGTAGAGTACATGCCTGGAAAGATTGCCCGTATTATCAACATCGGTAAAATCGGTATGCCGACAGTGTAACCGAGGCGAGATAAAACGTTAACAAATGGGGTTGGGATTTACATTCCCCAACCCCATTTTTATTTTCACCAAAACTAAAAGATTATGAAATTATTTTCAAGAAAAGCTGGAAACCAGACCATCAACATCAATGGTCAAAATGTGAAGTTTGTAAACGGTATTGCCGAGGTTGAAGATAGCTTCGGAGAAGAAGCCCTGAAATTAGGGTTGCCCGATTTGTTTGAAAAGGGTAAAGAACCCGCTTATCACACTCCAAGAGAGGTCAAGATGACTTCTGACTTTAAAGTCAAAGAGGAGTTTTACCAAAAGGAAATCGCTCGCTTAAAGAACGCAAACGAAGCCCTGAAGAAAAAGGTAGGAACTTTGGAAGCCGATATTGAAGAGTGGAAGAAGTTGTGCGCTGATTTACAATCAAACGGCGGTCAAGCAGCCAACAAAAATGAGGCTCCTAATATTGCTCAGGATATTACCCCAGAACCGAACCCTGAGAACGCAAACGAAGCCCCTGAAGACGAAGCTGGGGAGCAGGGCGAAGAGCCCTCGGCTACGGAATTCGACGAAGAACAAGTTCGTAAAGAAATGTCTACGTTGAAGAAAGACGAATTGATTGCTTTCGCTGTTGAAAACAGTATTGACATCACTGCTGTTGAAAGTAAGACAAAAGCAGAAATCATTGATTTCCTTATTGAACAAATGAAATAAACGTGAATATGGGACAGTTTACTCTGACAATGAAATATCGCAAAAATACGGGGATGATGTTCAATCCAACTGAAATCTTCTCCTTATATTTGTACGGAATAAAAATTCAAGCTGGGGACGGAACGGCTTTTAGCTCGGAAAGTATGCGATTTTACATACAGGCGGCGCAAAAAGAGGTCGAAAATTATTTTAATCTGAAACTAATGCTTCAATTCATTGGGCAAGAGAAGCTGACATATTACCGAGCCGACTATTGGCAAAGTTTCCCTATTTTGTTCACTAATTATCCCGTCAATAAGCCAATTTCATTGACTGGCCGATATAATAATATAGAACAAATCAGTTACCCGACGCAATGGCTTACAACTCATCAAAACAGTTATGGGATGTATAAGCGTCGGGTTTCAATTGTTCCTACTGGGTCAGCATCAGCAACGGCGAATGCTGAAGTTATTTTGAGCGGTATCACTACTCAATTAGGAAGCCAACATTTCAGGATGATTCCGGATTATTTTGATATCCAATATATTACAGGCTTTGGTATTGAGAATTTCCCTATGGATTTAATTAACTTGGTGGGGATGCTTGCTTGTTTCGGTCCATTGAATATAGCAGGGGATTTAATATTAGGGGCTGGTATTGCAAGCCAATCACTTGGGGTTGATGGATTGAGCCAAAGCATTAGTTCTACAAGTAGTGCAACAAATGCAGGATACGGTGCCAGAATATTACAATATAACAAGCAAATACAGGATACGGCAAAGAAAATTAAATTAGTGTATGATGAGATAAAACTTGCCGTTGTTTAAGTATGATTGGGTATATTTATTGCATAACCTGTCTTGTTAATGATAAATTGTACTTTGGGCAGACACGAAGGAGAACTGTCAAAAGTAGATTTAGAGGGCATTTGGATTCGGTTCAAAAGGGTTCTGATAATAAACTACACAGAGCCATTCGAAAATACGGCGAGGAAAACTTCATCATCGAAGAGGTTGTGACTGTTGAAGCTCCTACGAAGAAAGCCCTGAAAGCCAAACTCGATTTCCTTGAGAAACACTTCATCAAACGTTACGACACCTTTAAGAATGGTTACAATTCTACATTGGGTGGAGAAGGATGTTTGGGGAAAGAAATGTCTGAAGAAACAAAGAAGAGGTTGTCTGAATTAAATCTTGGAGAAAATAATCCAATGTTTGGAAAGAAACAATCATTATCTTCAAGATTAAAACTTTCTAAAGCCTTAAAGGGGCGAATTTCAAGTTTAAGAGGAAGGAATTTATCTGAAGAGCACAAACGTAAAATTGCTATTTCACATATTGGAAAATTTCATTCAGAAGAATCAAGATTGAAAATGTCTTTAACAAAAAGAAGCAAGCATATAAAATTATCTGATGAGGAAAAATTGAGGCGTTCTTTAAAACTTGGTGGAAGACCAATTTTTCAATTTACAGTTGATGGAGAGTTGATAAAGGAATGGGTCAGTTTGCGGTCGATTTACAATGAACTTCCAATTGATAGAAGTCGGCTAAAGAAACATATTTTTAAGGGAACCGTTTATCATGGTTCTATTTGGAAGTATAATGAGAGTGTTTGTAAACAATGAAAACCACTGAAAATTCTTGATATGGCTGGAAGAAAAATTGTAGATGTATCCGCACCGTCCTTATACGGACAACCTTCTGTCAGCTTTAGGCCTGACGATTTTGATGCTGTGATTTGGCAGCATGGGTATGACATTATCTGTGAAAAGGCCGTTCGATGTCCTTGCCAAGGGAATTCTGGAAGCCCTCTCCCGAGTTGTCAGAATTGTCATGGGTTTGGTTACTTTTTCATAAATCCTGAAAGGACGAAAGCTCTTATAACGGCTTTGAACAGAAAT
>UMLR01051412.1_pt1 | contig 20212 bp, 13 predicted proteins | sample 1966741 | NCBI WGS metagenome assembly UMLR01 (sample SAMEA4836207, study PRJEB28245) | human gut metagenome | biome: gut microbiome; material: fecal sample | place: Denmark | collected 2008 | reverse complement strand
TTTGATGTTTCAATCAATCTGTCAATAAAGTCTTGGTTTGTTCCCATAATTCCACTTGCACAAGTTCCCAAAGCTACCATACAAGCACCTGTAAGAGTTGCAACATCAATAACTTCATCAACATTGAGTTCATCTGCAAAACACAAAGCATCAGCCAATGTCAAACGACCTTCTGCATCTGTATTATCAACTTCAATAGTTTTTCCGTTTTTGGCTGTTAAAATGTCTCCGGGTTTATAAGCTCGACCGCTTATCATATTTTCACATGCTGCAATGATTCCATGAACTTCTGTTTTTATATCTAAATCAGCTAAAGCTGTAAACACACCTAAAACGCAAGCTGCTCCAGACATATCGTCTTTCATATTCAACATTGAAGATGGTGGTTTTAAATCCATACCGCCTGAATCAAAAGTTATACCTTTACCAATTATGGCAACCTTTTTGCCATTTGGATTTTTAGGTTTATATGTCAAATGAATAAACCTTGGTTCATTGATACTTCCTCTTGCTACCGCCAAATAAGCGCCCATGTTCATTTTTTCGATATCTTTTTTATCATAAACTTTAACATCAACACCTTGGATATTTTTAGCCGTGTTGGCAAGTTTTTCAGGGGTCACAACATAAGCACCTTCATTTATTAAATCTTTTGCGAAACTTGAAGCTTTTGCAATTGTTAGCCCAACATTCAAGCCGTGTTTAATGTTTTCAATTTTACTTTCATCGTTTTCACAAATTGTAAACGTTTCTATTCGACAAGCTTTATCTTTTTCTTCTTTGTTTAAATACTTGTCAAATTTATAATTTGCAATTGTCAAACCTTCTACCATTGTTTTTGCACAACATTTAGGGCAAAGCTCAGCAGTGCCTGCACCATGCAGAATTGAAACAACATTTTTGTCAGTTTTATTTTTTTTGCACTCTTTTAAAATTTTTGCACTCAATTCTCTTAGTTTGTTCAAGTTAAAATCTTCTTGTTTACCAAGCCCTGCAATAATAACCTTTTTAGCGTTAATTTCATTGTTTAAAACAGGCAAGGTATAAAAGCTTCCGAATTCACCATTGAATCCATCTTTTTCAATAACAAACTCAACAATTTTGTTGTTCAAAGCCTCATTTACAACACCGGTTGCGCCGGATGGATTTTTAACTCCTTCAAACAAATTCACAACCAAAACATCACAAATTTCATTTTTGATGTCAGCATTTTTTACATCAATTTTCATAAGTTATAATCTCCCTTACTAATGTTTTAATTATTTTAACTCAAAAAAACAAAAGTCAAATCATTCTTTTAACCCAAAGGAAAAGCAATCTTTTTTCATCCAAAAAACATATTGGTAATAAAAATAGCACTTACAATCCCGATAAAATCTGCGAACAAACCACAAATCAGTGCATAGCGAACTTTTTTAATGCCAACTGCACCAAAATAAACAGAAATAACATAAAAAGTTGTCTCACTGCTTCCTGCCATAATAGCCGCAAGCTTTGTTATATAAGCATTATTGCCAAATTTATCGGCAATGTCAGCAACAAGCCCCAACAAAGCACTTCCCGACAAACTTCTTATTATCATTAACGGAAAAATGTCACATGGCAAATTCAAAAAATCAAACACAACTTTAAATTTACCGGAAATAAATTCAAACACCCCGCTTGCTTGAAGCATTGAAATTGCAACGATTATTGCAAGCAAATACGGAATTATCGAAACAGCACAGTTTATCCCATCTTTTGCACCATCAACAAATGCTTCATACATATTTGTTTTTTTTATTAAAGCATAAATAAAAATAAATCCGATTAAAAGAGGAAGTATCAAAATAGAAAGTTGATTAATCAATTCCATAATTTACCTCCTCTTTTTCTTGTTTTTTGTATATTTTCTGCATCAATTTTGCAAACAAAATCGAACTTACAAAAGCTGTCAAAGTGACAATGAATGTTGGAAGGATTATGACTTGCGGATTTTTAAAACCATTAGCTGCCAAAATTGCAATTATAGTTGCAGGTATAAGCTGAAACCCTGCAGTATTCATTGCAAGAAGCATGCACATTGAATTTGAAGCGGATGTTTTATCAATATTAATTTCTTGCATTTTTTTTATAGCAGAAATTCCAAAAGGAGTTGCAGCATTTGCAAGTCCTAAAAAATTTGCGCTAAAATTCAAAGCCACATCACCTTGAATCTCAGATTTTTCAGGCAATTCGTCAAATATTTTGTTTATTAAAGGTGTCACAAGTTTTGAAAATAAATTCATCAATCCGCTTTTTTTTGCTATGTTTAAAATCCCCATCCAAAAAGCCATTATGCCTATTAAATAAATTGAAATGTCAATTGTTTTTTTGCAACCCTCCCAAATGGCATCCGTGACATCATTCAAGTTGCCATTTATAAACCCAAACAATATAGATATCAAAATAAAAAAAGCAAATATATAATTCATACTTAATATTTTAGACTAAAAATAAAAAAAAATCAGGCATAAGCCTGAAAATTAATTGAAAATGGGATTTGTTTTATTAAGTATTTGAACTTAATTAATTGTGTGTGTATCATTTGTTTGTGTGTGTTCGTAAAAGAAAAATAAAGATTTTCGAAAATTACTATGCAAATGTTTTGAATGAACCTTCAATAGATTTGTCACGAACAGATTTAACAGCATCTATTTCAGTTGATAACGCTTTTTGTTCAGTATCCAATTGCTTCAAACGAACTTCTAATTTTTGGTCTTGAGCTTGAATAACCTTGATTTTAGCGTTAGCATCATTCATGGCTTTTTCATATACATCTTTTTTGTATTCATATTCAACCATTGCAAAGTCATAAGCATCTTGATCCATTTCGGTTGTAACTGTAGGCTGAACCATTGTACCATCGGCAAATGTAATTTTTGTAATTTGACCATCAGAACTTAAAACAATATTTGCATCTTGTTCGTTTATTTCAGTACGTCCATCAACATAACTTAACGCATTTTCATAAACATTAACGCTATCTGCATAGCTGTTTTGATAGGTATCAGATAAATTATCCAAAGATACATACATATAAGCTTTATCGCCCTTTGCATCTGTATATTGATATAAAGCTTGATTTTTATGAACATTTGTCATACCTGGAACAGAAGCTGAATTTGCATATTGGGTATAACTTGGTGTTACGACAGCTAGATTATATTCCGATGAAGTTGAATATCCGTTTGCATTATCAGATGTTATACTGATTGATTTTAACATTCCTTGCAACATAGCAATCATATCATCATTAGTAATATTAGTGTTAATAGCGCCTTCACCTGTTCCGGCATTGTAAAGACTTGTAGCGGCTTCACTTGCCGAAAATAATGGATTGAAGTTTGATATTTTAAACAATTCATCAAGCATTGTTGAACGTGGAAAATCATTCAAATTTCCATAAACAAGACCTGCTAAATCATCAATACTATTAATATTTTCTAAATCAGTCGAGGTTAAATTCAAATTATCTTTATGACCTTCAACGGCATTTAACATTTCAGCCAAATTATTCAAAGTATAAGATGTACTGTTTGCGCTGTTATATTCTTCTAGTCGTTGTTTTAAAGTTTTTGAATCATTATTTCCATGCCCATCATCCAATGGTAGATCATATGCTATGCCAGCTAATATATTGTTTTCTGTATATACTGCTGGGTTGTTAGGATCTTGAGTAGCCTCTGCCATTTTTGCTAACAAAAGTCCACTTTTAGGACGCATATATTTTTTTAAAGCTTCAGTTCCAGCGCTTGTTGTGTCAGAAATTCCCAAAGCTGCTGCAATATCACGTTGTGTAGATGAACTTACCTTGTCGGACCCTTGACCTTTTGCACTCAAGGCTGCAATTTGAGCTTCTATAGTTTTCATGTTCGAATAAACGCTTAAATTATTTTTGTAAACTGATAATAGTTTAGCTGAATCACTCCCACCAACCAATTCCATCTCGTGAAAATTTCCATTAATATTTGAGTTTAAATATTGAAATTTGTCATTTCCTATCTTATCAGTTGGTTTAGCAAATGAAACATTGTTGTATGTTGATCTGCTCAAAACTTTTTCTGTTGCAGGACTTTTATATTTAATACTATAATTATAAGGTCCTGAGGCTTTTTTAGCCATGTTTATAATTTGTGATTCTCCATTTCCTGCATTAAACTTATACACAATTTTTGTATAATTGCTCGGATCCGGTGCTGTTGGAACTTGCATTTCCAACATTTGATTGTAAACAGCTGATGATTTTTGACTTAATACTACACGCTGTTGATTGATTTGTTGCCCTTCAAATTCAACTTGATTTTTCCTGGCAGCTAACGATGTTAACCGCAAGGACGATGCCGCCATACCCATTTTCTAAATCTCCATTTTTTCTTTAACGATACACATGATACATATCGACAATCCAAAATGAATTCTTTAATTTTTAACTTACAATTGTTACAAATTCTTAATATATGAAGCTGAAATACAATATTTACAAGTATTTTTATTTATGGCGCAACAAGAAACGACTTTACAAAACTTCATATCCTTTGTTAATTGTGTCTATATTGTTAAGTATCCAATATTTATCGGAATTAAAATTCTCGAAGCTAAATTTGTCATCAATAACGTAAAAAACAGACCCGCTTCCTGTCATCATTGCGTTTGGTTTTATTCTTTTTATATTTTTAAATTCTTCAATTTCACCCAACAATGGATGTTCCAAATCGTTATAAATCAAATTTTTGTCAAACTTGTTGCTTTGAATCAGTTCGACAAGTTTTGAAGTGTTATCTTTTTTTTGTTTTTTTTCTTGTTGTGCGTACTTTTTATAAGCATAAGAGGCTTTTACTCCAACATCTTTAGGTTTAATAAGTGATATTGTTAAATTTACATCGTTCAATTTTTGAACAATTTCACCTCTTGAAGTGCAAAGACATGTTCCCCCGGCAAGACAAAAGTTCAAATCCGAGCCTAAAGTCAAACACAAATTGTGCAATTCTTCTTTTTTTAAAGGATTATTGAAATATTTATTCAAAGCAACAAAAGTGCCGACAGCATTTGAACTTCCACCGGCCAAGCCTGCTTCAGTTGGAATATTTTTATTTAAATAAACTTTAACTTTTTTATTTGTAATGTTAGTTTTTTCAAAAAACAACTCAATTGCCTTATAAACAAGATTTGATTTGTCATAAGGAATTTTATTTGAATTTCCCCTTAAAACAAAACTATTTGTTTCATTTTCGTTTATATCAAAAGTCAAAACATCAAACAAGTTAATGTTTTGCATAATTGATTGAATGTTGTGAAAACCGTCATCCCTTCTATTCAAAACTTCCAAAGTTAAATTGACTTTTGCAAATGTTTTAATTTCAATCATAATAAAGGTGCCTTGGCTTCTTTCAAAGGAGTTCCGACAACTTTTTCCAAATTAGCTGCAGCCACATTATAATCCAAAAGAGTTTTATAATAATCAAGTTGTGCGTTGCGATAAGTATTTTCTGCATCTTTAAATTCAATCGCATCCCCCAAACCAACTTTATAACGGCCATTTGCCAAATCATACTGTTCCTTTGCTTGTGACAGAGCCATTTTTGAAACAGGAATAGAATCTTCAAGTTCAACTAAACTTATATATGCCTGCTTAACTTCCAAATATACATTTTGTTTTTGCACTTCATAGTCGCTTTCATCTTTGCTGTATGTGGCTTTTGCTTCATCGACTTGTTTTTTTAATTTCATTAAGTTGACAACCGGATAAGACATTGAACCACCAAAAGCATATCCATAATCAGCAGTAAACTCACGTCCGCCAAGATTATAACTTGCTTCCAAGTTTATATCCGGCAAGAATGCTACTTTTGAAGCTTTAACCAAATATTTTGAAGCCTCAGCTTTCTTTTTAGCCATTATTAACGCAGGTCGCACATCATAAGCATCTTTTATTAGTTTTTCAAAGTCTACATCATAATAACTTGAAGATAAATTATCAGATATTCTATACGCTTCTTTGTTTGGAATTCCCAACGCATTGTTTAAATTTGCATAAGCTATATCGATTGCATTTTTCGCTTTTATATGGCTTAATTTCACACTGCTTAAATTGTGTTCTGCTGTTATTACATCAATTTTAGCCTTGACACCAATATCATAATAAGATTTTGCTTGTGCTAAATGTGCTTCATATATTTTGACAGACTCTTTCAGCACACCTTCTTGTTGCATAGCAAACAAAAGATTGTAATATGCGGCTTTAACACTATAAACAACGGTGTTTATAACCTCGTCAAGATTTTTCTCGGTTGCTTCATATGTTTTTTTAGCCATATTGGCACTAGTTCTTGTTTTGCCAAAATCATAAACAAGTTGGGTTGCACTTACTGAAACTGTATTTATATAATTGTATGGCTGCATTTTAAAAGAACTCAATGCCGGCATGAGCATTTTTGTTCTTTGATACCCGATTGAGCCGGATAACTCGGGAAAATAATTTGCCCAAGCCTGTCCGATTTTTGTTTTGTATATTTCTTTATTATGTATAGCCGATTGAATTTGAGGATTGTTTGCTAGTGCTATTTTTATGCATTCATCCAAATTCAAGCCGGGTTCTTGACTGATAGAGCCTTCAATTGTTTTATTTTCTTCACTGCTTAAAGATTGAATTGCTTCTTCAATTGAAGGTGTAATAATTTCAATATCTTTATTGTTGTTAACCTCGACTTCGTCAGCTAAAACATTTAAATTAAAGCATAAACCGCATAATATTAATGCAATTATTTTATATATTCTCACTTAATCAACCTCGTATAATGTTTTTAATTACTATTATTATTTTTTTTCTTAAATTTTTCCATAATTTTGTTAATAACGAACTGAACAATAACATAAAAAGCGGGAACAAGCATGGTACCTGCAACTCCGGCTGCTAACATACCGCCAAACACAGTAGTACCGACGGACACACGGCTTGCAGCACCTGCACCATGGGCAAGCAACAACGGCACAACACCAAGAACAAAAGCAATAACCGTCATAACAACCGCGCGAAAACGAATATGTGCTGCTTTCATGGCGGCTTCTTCAATGCTTAATCCGTCTTTTTCATGCAACTCTTTTGCAAATTCAACAATCAAAATCGCTTGTTTTGCAGCCAAACCGATTAACATAATCATCCCGACCTGAGAATATAAGTCAAACGCCTGAGCTGTTATCAACTGGAACAACAACGCACCGACCGTTGCAATTGGAGCAATAAGCAAAACAGCAATCGGTATCATCCAACTTTCATACAATGCAACAAGGAAAAGATAAACAAACAACAACGCTAAAGCCATTACATAGCCTGTTGTTCCGGAAGACTCAATTTCTTGTTTTGAAGTTCCTGACCATTCAAATGTTATATCCTGTGGAAAGTTTTCATCAGCCAATTGTTCCATAATTTTCATGGCTTCGCCTGAACTTTTTCCAGGCCCCGGGCTTCCGTTGAATTGAATTGAACGATACTGGTTATATCTGTTGATTGTGCTTGCCCCAATATGTTCTTCAAGTGATACCATTGTTGCAATCGGTATCATTTTACCTTTGTTGTTCATAACATACAAATTTGTCAAATCCGATGGTCGATTTCTAAATTCTTTGTCTGCTTGCATTTGAACCCTGAAAACACGCCCCATTTTATTGAAATCGTTTACATAAGCCGTACCATAATTTGCACTTAAAGTTGAATATAATTCGCTTAAAGAAACGCCTTGAGCCAAAGCTTGTTCATAATCTATATTTATATAATATTGAAGCATGTTTGCCTGATATGTGTTAAAAACATTTGACAACGCTTTATTTTGGTTGGCAACAACCATAAAATTGTTTGCTATATTTGATAGTTCTTGAGGTGAATATTCACCTTTTGACAACATTTGAAACTCAAAACCACCATACATACTTAAACCTGAAATAGCAGGCGGAGTTATAATGTATATACTTGCATCACGAATTGGCGAAAACGCTTTTTCAACACGAGATTTTATTGCCCACATTGATAAGTCCGTTTCTTTACCTTGAAATTTTCTTATAATTTTCTGAAGTAAATTAAATTGTCTATCTTTAAATTCTTCAAAATCCATAACAATAAATGCAGTATTAGAACCATCCATTCCAATAAAACACATTACCCTTGAAATACCATCAATACCTTTTAAATTTTTTTCCATTCTTTCTACAACATCATATGTCCTTGAAATTGAAGCACTTGCAGGCAAGTTTACAGAGGCAAGCAAAACACCTTCATCATCTGTCGGCACAAAGCCTGTAGGTATAATTTTAAACAAAAATCCGCTTAAGATGCACAAAAGAATGAAAGTTGTTATCGTAAGTTTTTTGTTGTATACAAATTTTGAAACATAAGTCATGTAACTTTCTGTCAGGTTTTTAAACCAATCGTCAAATTTTGCAATGAGTTTAGGCTTTTGTTCTTTGCGTCTTAAAATGGTTGAACACAAAGCCGGTGACAAAGACAAAGCAACAATGGCTGAAAGTGCAATTGAAACGGCAATACAAACACCAAACTGCTTATACATCAAACCGCTTAACCCCGGAACAAAAGCAACCGGAACAAAAACCGCCATAAGTACCATCGCCATTGCAACAAGAGCACCACCAACCTCTTCCATTGTTTTTTGAGTGGCAACTCTAGGCTCATCACCTGCTTCCATGTGACGTTGGACGTTTTCAATTACAACAATTGCATCGTCAACAACCGTACCAACTGCCAAAACCATGGCAAAAAGTGTCAGCATGTTTATAGACATTCCAAAAATCGGCAAAGCTATAAAAGTGCCGACCAAAGAAACAGGAATTGCAATTAACGGAACAAAAGTAGCGCGTGCTGAACCTAAGAACAAATATGTCAATATGATAACAATAAATGAAGCTTCGAAAATTGTTTTAACAACCTCTGCCATTGCTTCTTTTACAAATGTTGTTTCATCACGCAAAACTTTCAATTCTATACCGGAGGGCAAATCTTTTTTCAAACGTTCAACTTCTTTTGTAACTTTGTTTGCAACATCAATTGCGTTTGCCCCCGGAATTTGGATAACTTGCATCAAAGCAAGCGGTTGACCGTTTGTTCTTGCAATTGAAGAGTATGAAACTTGGCCTAACTCAACTCTTGCAACGTCTTTTAGCAATATTTTTGAACCGCTCGGGTTTTCTCTAACAATTATTTTTTCAAACTCCGAAACATCTTTCAATCGGCCTTTTGTAGTCAAAGTAACCTGTAATTTTTCGTTGTCATCAGAAGGAAGCATCCCAAAAGCACCTGCAGACACCTGCGTGTTTTGAGTTTGTATTGCACTTTGAATTTCTGAAACCGAAACATTGAGTTGTGACATTTTGATTGGATTTAACCAAATTCGCATGCTATAGTCGCCCGCACCAAAAACATTGATATCACCGACACCTTGAATACGTGCAAGTTCATCTTTGATATAAACCGAAGCATAATTTGACAAATAAAGCTCATCGTACAATTGATTTGGAGATATAACCCCAATAATCATCAAACCTGCACCGCTCACTTTTGTTCTTGCGTTTACCCCCAAACGTTTTACCTCTTCAGGCAACCTCGGCTGCACCTGTTGAAGCCTGTTTTGAACGTTTACCAATGCAATATCTTTATTTGTACCTGTTTTAAAATATATGGTTAACTGATAGGAATTGTCTTGAGAAACAGATGTCATATAAATCATGTTTTCAACACCGTTTACACCGCTTTCTATCAAAGAAGCAACAGATGATTCAATCACACTTGCACTAGCCCCAGGGTATGAAGCCGTAACAGACACTTGCACCGGCGTAATATCTGGGTATTTTTCCAACTTCAAACTAAAAATAGCAAGTAAGCCTAAAATTGTTATAAATATTGAAATTACAAACGCAAACCTTGGACGTTTTATAAAAAAATATGTATTATCTTTCTTCTTATTGTTCTGATTATCCATTATTTTTTACCATTTTCACTTTTATTTTCAATTATTTTAACTTTTGCCCCCGGTTTTAATTTTTGCAAATTTGTTGAAATAAATTTATCACCGGCTTTTAACCCGTCAATTACAATCCAGTTGCCGTTATATTGTCCGGCTTTTTGAAACTGTTTCAATTGTGCTTTGTTGTCTTCATCAACAACATAAACAAAAGAACCCTTGGAGGTTTCAATTACTGCATCCTGTGGCAACAAGGCAACATGCTGCTTATATTTTGAAGTTGTTTTAACGGTTACAAAATCTCCGGGAACAAGCAATCTTTTTTTATTTGAAAAAGTTGCTCTTAAAGAAATTGTTCCTGAATTTATATCCACTTCGTTGTCAACAAAATCAATTTCACCTTTTTCATCATACGTTGTTCCGTCAGACATAATAATTTGAGGGATAATGAATGACAATTTATCCACATTTTCATTTTTGCCTGTATAGCTTTTTATATAACTTAAATAATCTTCGCTTTTCATTGTGAAAGAAACATAAATCGGGTCGATTGATAGAATTCTTACAAGAGTGCCGCTTGAAGTGTTGACCAAATTTCCCTCACTTATAAAAATGTCACCAACTTTGCCGTCAATTGGAGAATATATGTTTGTGTAACTTAAATTTAAACGGGCTTGAGCAAGATTGGCACGATTTACATCAAGCATGGCTTTTGTGGAATCTCGCTTTGCAAGTGCATCATCATAATATGACTTGCTGACAAAATCCTGTTTCACCAATTCTTTTGCTCGTCTTAAAGATTTTTCGTAATTAATCAGTTGTGCTTGAGATTCTCGAACTGCTGCTGAAGCTTGATTGACAGCGTTTTGATATTCATTTGGCTCTATTTTATACAACAGTTGGCCTTTTTTGACTATTGAACCTTCTTGAAAGTATTTTGTTTGGAGCCAACCGTTTACACGTGAAACCACGTTCACTATTTTACAAGCAACAACTCTCCCTGAAGATTTCGTTGTTGTTGAAATATCGTCTTCTGTCACAGTGCCGATACTAACTTCGACAGGAGCCATTCTCATTTTTGCAATCATTTGACTTTCAAAAACAGCTTTCACTTGTTGAAAAGCTATCAACGCAAGCACTATTATAACAGGAATAACGATTTTTTTGCTCAAAAACGGTTTTATCGTATCTATTATTGATTTTATACTCATATAAATTTTTCCTCTTTTTTAACCAAGTCTTAATTGTTTCGGGTACATTTTTTATTATATAAAAAAATATTTTTTAATAACACTTTTTCACATAAAAATTTACCTACTGTAAATTTTTATCCAAAAATAATTTAAAAGTTTCTAAATTTTGAGTGTACTTTGATGGAATTATTGTTTCTTGTTTATCTTTTTTATTTACAAAATACAAAGTGGGGTAATATTCAACTTGGTATTTGTTTAATAAATCAACATTTTTCTTATCTTCACAATCAATTAAAACAATATTATAACTGTCTTTATACTGATTATTTACACTTGCAAGTTTTGGCATCAAACGACGACAATATGTGCACCAATTGACGTAAAACACAAGTATTGTCGGTTTGTCATCTTTCATTGACTCTTTGTATGAATTGCCAAAATCATAATTTAAAAAAGCTTTTGTTTTTTGACAAGTCGAATTATCTAAAGCTTGTTCAGTTTGTTCATTTTTATCACAAGATGAAAAAATCATACTCATTGCTATAAAACAGACTGTTATCAAAACCTTTTTGCTCATAAAACTGCTCCTTTGGGAACTACTGTAATACCGTTTTTGGTCACATGAAAACCACGTTTTATATCATCTTCTCTTGACACCCCTATTTTTGTATAAGGAGGTATATCAACATTTTTGTCGATAATTGCTTTTTTAATTTCACAATACCTGCCAACATTGACGTTTTCCATCAATATGCTTTCACTGATGTTTGAAAAACTGTTTATTCTAACTTGAGGTGACAAAATGCATTTTGAAAGTGAACCGCCTGATATAACACAACCTTCCGACACAAGTGAATTTGTCGCCATGCCGACCCTGTCATTTTCTTCCCAAATGAACTTTGCCGGTGGGTCATTATAGTTATATGTGCGTATTGGCCAAGCTTTTGAGTATAAATTCAACTCAGGATCGTGGCTTATCAAATCCATATTTGCACTCCAATATGCATCAATTGTGCCCACATCTCGCCAATAACCTTTTTCTGAGTCAAGCATTTCAGGTACTTCATTTTTTGAAAAATCATAAACAAAAATATTTTTATTTTCTTTGAGCATTTGAGGGATAATGTTTTTTCCAAAATCATTGCTTGAATTGTTGTTGATTGCATCTTCATTCAACGCACTAACAAGCTGGTCTGTTGTAAAAATATAATTTCCCATCGAGGCAAGACACATTTTGTTATTTCCCGGGATTGTTTTTGGCTTTGTTGTTGGTTTTTCAATAAAATTTGTAAGTCGCCAATTCTCATCCACTTCTATAATTCCATACTCACTTGCAAGTTCCAAAGGCACAGGAATAGCTGAAATTGTTAAATCTGCATTCATTTCTTTATGGTAAGCATGCATTTGGGACACATCCATCTTGTAAACATGGTCTCCGCCAAAAACACACACATACTTTGGAGCTTCATCTAAAATAATATTCAAATTCTGAAATACAGCATCTGCTGTTCCTTTATACCAAGATGCATTTGTTCTCATTTGTGCCGGCACCAAATCAACATACTGGTTTATTGATGAAGATAAGTTCCAACCTCTTGTAATATGCTTATTTAACGAATCGGATTTATATTGTGTTAATATTTTTATTTTAAAATAACCTGAATTTACGAAATTATTTAAAACAAAATCAATAATACGATACCGACCACCAAAGGGTACAGCCGGTTTTGCTCTATCACGTGTTAAGGGAAATAATCTTTTGCCCTCACCACCGGCTAATATCATAACAAGTGTTTCATCTGTTTTCATATTTTAACTATTCTTTCACTATATATCTATTTTACGTTTTTTTTTAATTATAAAAGTAACTCTTAAAACAGTTTTAAGAGTCACTTTTCTTTTGTATTTAATTATTTTTTGTCATTTTGTGGTGGCTGTTTTTGTGACTCCATCAAAGCTTTGTTATCTTTCGAGGCTTCTTTTATCTCTTTTTGAATAGTTTCAGGATTATAAGCATTGTCTAGATATTTTATCTGTGCTTTTTGTCTTAAGCTTTCAATGTATTTTTGCAAAATTTCAACCTGTTGCGAATTTGTTAAATAAGTTTTAATTTCTTCTTTGACTTTTTCATAAGGTTCAACACCGGCCACAGCTCTATCTGTAACCATAATGATGTGGAAACCGTATGGAGTTTCAACAATATCACTTATAGTGTTTGGTTTTTGGTTGAAAGCAACAACTGCAAAAGGTTCAACCATTTCTTCTTTAGCAAAAAATCCTAAATCACCACCTTGCTTTGCACTTGCCACATCGTCTGAATTTTCACGAGCAAGTTTTTCAAATTGAGATTTATCTGCTTTGACTTGAGCAAGAATTTTTTGCGCTTTTTCTTTTTTCTTTTGAACTTCTTCATTTATTTTTTTATTCAATTCTTCTTCTGTCAAATTTTTGTTGTCTTTTTGCAAAATTTGAGCGATTTCATCACGATTTGCACTTATCAAAATATGAGAAGCACGAACTTTGTCAGGATATTTAAATTTGTCTATGTTTGCTTTATAAAATTTCTTTGCATCAGCATCTGAAACGCTTGGAACTTTTATCGTGTCGATAAGTTTTTTCAGTTTTACACCTTCAACCAAATCTTCTTTAAATTGTTCGTTTGAAATGCCGTTTTGTTTCAATATTTCGTTGAATTTTTCTTTTGACCCCACACGGTCTATCATAGCTTTGTGTTCTTCTTCAACTTCTTCTTTTGAAACTTTTATTTTTTTCGCTTTCATTTCTTCGTCCAAAAGAGATTTAACGATAAGTTCATTGACAACCCTATCTTTTATCATTAAATGCAAAAAACTGTTGGGATCTTTTTTTACATCAATTCCCATTTTTGAAAACATTGATTCATTGACTGCTTTGTCAAATGCTTTGTTATATTGGGTTTTGGTAATAGGGTGGTTATTTACTTCAATAATTTTTTCGCCTGGGGTAGTACAAGAGCATGCCATAAACATAACCATTGACAATGCTAGTGTTGGCAACAATTTTTTCTTCAACATTTAATATTTCTCCTCTTTTGCTTTTTATTTTTCTTTTGCTTTATATTATTTTAATTAATATTTTAAACTTATACAAGATATATAATAAAATAAACTAGCCAACATGTTAAATATTTCATCAAAAGTCATATATTTATTATCAAAAATAAGTATGGATTTTGTATCATTTAAGGTTTTTGGGGCTTTTATGAATTTTAAATGTTTCTTAACATTTGCTTCAAGTTTTGAACTTATAATTCTGAAGTCATTTTCATTGAATGGTGTATAAATTCTTATTCCATCAGGGGTTTGACGGATTGAACTAATTTTAATATTTGTCGCAAGAAGTCTTAGACGAATTAATTTAATTAAATTTTCAACTTCCGATGGCATTTTAGAAAACCTATCTTTCCACTCAGAAATTATCAACTCCAACTGTGCTTCATTTTCAACATTTGCAAGCCTTTTGTATTCTATCATTTTTTGACTGTAATCTCCGACCCAAGTTTCAGGAATAAACGCCGTCACATTTATGTCAACTATTGTTGGTTCTGTTTTTTCTGTTTTCTCACCTTTAAGTTCTTTTATGGCTTCATCCAAAAGCTCACAATAAGTATCAAAACCGACATTCATCATGTGCCCATGCTGTTTTGTTCCAAGAAGATTTCCGACTCCTCGAATTTCAACATCCCGAAGAGCTATTTGATAGCCGCTTCCAAGAGTTGTAAAATCTTTTATGGCTTTGAGTCTTTTTATAGCTTCTTCTGTCAAATTTTTGCTTTTATTGTATAGACAGTAACAATAGGCTTGTCTTTGTGCTCTTCCAACTCTTCCTCGCAGTTGATACAATTGCGCCAACCCAAATTTTTCAGAATTTGTGATTATTATTGTATTTGCATTTTCTATATTCAAGCCGGATTCAATTATTGTTGTTGCAACAAGCACGTTATATTCACCGTTTGCAAAATCTACCATAACCTGTTCCAAAGTTTTTTCATCCAATTGCCCATGACCGACTGCTATTTTTGCATTTGGAACAAGTTTTTGAATGTAAGAAGCGAATTCATATATTGTTTCAACTCGATTATAAAGCACAAAAACCTGTCCTTCACGGTCAAGTTCATAATTTATGGCATTTTTTATTACATTGTCATTCATTTCACAAACTTGAGTTTTTATTGGAAGCCTGTTTTGTGGCGGTGTGTTTATGACTGACAAATTTTTTATTCCTGAAAGTGACATATATAGAGTCCTTGGAATTGGTGTTGCACTCATTGAAAGTATGTCTATATTTTTCTTTAAACTTTTTAGTTTTTCTTTGTGCTTCACCCCAAAACGATGTTCTTCATCAATAATAAGCAAGCCTAAATCTTTAAACTTCACATCATTTTGCAAAAGTCTGTGGGTTCCAATCACCAAATCGACCTCTCCCATTGAAAGTTTTGTTAAGATTTTTTTCTGCTCAGCTTTACTTTTAAACCTTGTCAAAAGTTCAATAGAAATTGGGTATGGGCTAAAACGTCCCTGAAAAGTTTCAAAATGTTGCAATGCAAGAATAGTTGTCGGGACAACAAGCACAACTTGTTTTCCGCTTGTAATTGCTTTAAATGCGGCTCTTAAAGCAATTTCTGTTTTTCCAAACCCAACATCCGCACAAATGAGCCTGTCCATCGGAACATCTGTTTCCATGTCTTGTTTTGTTTCAATGATTGCTTTCATTTGATCTTCTGTTTCTGTGTATGGGAAGCTTTCTTCAAGTTCATATTGCCAAGGTGTGTCGGGGTCAAATTTTATACCTTTTGACACTTTTCGACTTGCATACAAATTAATTAATTCTCGAGCAACATCCTCCAAAGCTGCTTTTGTTTTTTTCTTTACATTTTTCCAGTCGCTTCCACCCATTTTGGACAATTTAACAACACTTCCGCCTTGAACACCACGATATCGCGAAAGCATATTTATTTGTTCTGCAACTATATGAAGCTTGTCATTATTTGCATATTCAATTGTCAAATAATCCTTAAATTCTCCATCTATTTCCATTTGGTTTAAACCTAAGTATTTTCCAACTCCGTGGATACGATGGACAACATAATCGCCTTCTTTTATATCATTTATATTTTCTATAAACTCAATGCTTTCTTTTTTATAGTTGTATTTTTTTGATGTAACATCTTTTGAAATTTTGTTAAAAAGTTCCTTATCAGTCAATACTACAAAATTTAAGGTATGTGAAATGCCTCCACCTAACGATAAATTGTTTATAAAATTGATTTTTGTTGTGTCTGTTTCAAAATCTTTCAATATTTCAATCACACGTGCTTGGTAATCTGTTGCAAGTGTCAAATTATAATTTTTATTTAAAGTTTGTTCAATAAATTGTGCTATTTTGTAAACATCCGCGGAAAACAGATTTGCAATTTCGCTTTCAAATTCAATAACTTTTGCGTTTTCTTCTTCATTTAAAAAATTTTCAAAACAAATTTTTTTAAGTTTTTGATACAAAATTTTAAAATCTTCAAAATTACAATGGTTTGAATTTTCCAGAGTTAAACTTTCATCTTCTTTTATATTTTGTTGATATTTTTCATTATATTTCGTGTCTAAGTTTTGATAGTGGTTTAAAATTTCAACCGTTTCATCAAAGACAAAAATATAATCCTCTTTAAAAATTTCAACCAAAGATTTTAAATTTTTTGCATATTTTCCTTCAAAATATTCGCAATAGAAATCATCTTTTGAAAAATCTTGATTTTCGTTTTTCTCAACATATTTATAAAGAGGCAATATAGAAGCATTTTCAAGGTGGTTAATGCTTCTTTGATTGTCAACATTAAAATATCTTATATCGCTAATTGTATCGCCCCAAAATTCAATTCTTAAAGGGTTATCATCAAGTCCAAACACATCCAAAATGTCACCGCGAAGCGAAAACTCTCCAATATCACTAACTTGAGTAACTCTTCTGTATCCCAAATTTACAAGTTTTTGAGCCAAACTAAAAGGCTCGACATCGTCATTTTTTTTAAGCGTTATTTTATTTTCACTAAAATATTCTTCAAGTGGAAACTTTTCCATCAAAGCCCTCACCGAGGTCACAATAAACGGTGGTTTGCTTCTTATAATATTAACTTGGTCTTTGTATTTATATAGATTGTGATTGATTATTTCATACGGTGAAACATCCTGAAACGGAAAGATTTTAGGCTCAAGGTCACCATTTATTACAGATAAATCATGGTTAAATTTCAAAGCCCGATTGTTGTCATAAGTCACAAATATTATTTTTTTTTCGGTTTTATAAAATTCGTTTAGCAAAATAAGCTTTGTTATGTCGTTTATTGATGTTATTACTAATTTGTTTGATATACCTTCATTTTCGATAAAATTAATAATTTTTTTTAACTGAAAATTATTTTGAAACATTTTTTACCTCAAATTTAAAAATTTATGAACTTGAGGGATTAGGTATACATCTTTGTAGTATTCCAAAAATTTTTCGTGAATACTTTCTAAAAATGAAGTGTTGTTTTGTTTTTTAAGTTCATTAAACAAATATGAACTTTCAGGCTGTAAGTACAATGGGACGTTGTATTTCAAGGCAAGTTTGCAACAATTTTCAATTTCATTTTCTTTTATTTTTTCATCAAAAACAACTTTTATATAAGTTTCAACATTTTTTGCAATTTTTAAAAATTTGTCATTCACTTCAAACTTATTTTCTTCGCCCGTTGCCGTTTTCAGTTTTATATCCATTGAAACAATATCAATTTTTTTAACAATTTTTTCCAAATTTTTATAAAGTGTGCCGTTTGTTTCCAAGTATATTTTAAGATTATATTTTTCTTTTATAGGCTTGAAATTTTCTAAAAACTCATCCAAAAAATCAACAAACATTAAAGGTTCACCACCTGTAAATGAAATAGAGTGGACTTTTGCCAAATCAAAACTCGAAAGTTTTTGTGCCAGAGTATGAACATCATATTCTTTGCCTTCAAGAAACTGAGTGTCACAAAATTTGCAACTCAAATTACATTTTGAAAACCTCACAAAAACTTGATTTACGCCTAAATATTTCCCTTCACCCTGAATTGATTTAAAAATTTCATTAATTTTTGCGATATTTTGTTTTTCCACTTTTAACCCTTACTTTTCAACTCTTTTATTTTTCTATACAATTCAATTTCTTCATTTGAAATGTTCTTTGAAATATCTATTATAACTTCAACAATCATACAACCAAAACTATCATCTTTTTGGGATTTTAATCCTTCATTTGCAATTTTGAATTTCTGATTTGATTTTGTGTTTTTTGGAATTTTAAGTTTTATTTTTTCACCTTTAAAATTTTCCAAAGAAATTTCATCGCCCAAAACTGCTTGATATGGTTCAATAGTAGCTTTTGTATAAACATCATTGTCTACAATTTTAAAATCATTTAAATTTGTTTCAACAACTTCAATATTTAAATACAAATCACCGTTTTGACCACCATTTCTTCCTCGGTTGCCTTCATTGACAATTCTTATTTTACAACCGGATTTAACATTTTTGGGGATTTTTATATTGATTTTTTTATGTTGTTTTATTTCTCCCAAACCGTTGCAGTTGGAACATTTTGCTTCATTTATAAATTTTTTTCCGTTGCATTTTGGGCAAACATTTGTGTGAAGTACATTCACAATTCGATTTGTACCTAAAACAGCTTCATAAGTTGAAATTTTAACAGACAATTCAATATCGGTGCCGTTAATTTTATTTTTAGGCTTTAAATTGTCAAGAATGTCATTGAAAAGAGAATTGAAAGATTTACTCTTGTTTTGTGTTTCACTGTAGGCTTTTTTTGCTTGTGCTTTTGTCTTCAAATCATTGTTGTTTAAAGATGAAGTTGTTGATGAAACTTTTGGTTTTGGCTTGTTAAATCCGTTGAGTTTGTCATATTTTTCTTTTTTTTGAACGTCAGATAAAATATCATAAGCATTTTTTATTTCTTTAAATTTTTCTTCAAAATTCGGGTTAACATCTGGGTGATACTTTCTTACTAACAAACGAAATGCCGATTTTATCTCAACATCGGTTGCATTTGTTGAAACATTCAGCACTTCATATAAATTTGTATTTAAATAATCTTTAATTTCGCCCATATCTATCATTTTAAGTTTTTTTTAGAAAATATCAACATTTTAATGACTTAAGACAGTATAACTACCGTTTATTTTACAAAATTGAGTATTTTTATTTATTTCAAACAACGCTTGTTTTATATTTTCATCCGACTTGTGCCCTTTTAAATCCGCCAAAAATAAATACTCCCCTAAATTTTTCTTTGAAGGACGAGAGTCTATATATGTTAAATTTATATCATATTTTTTTAGAATATTTAAAATGTCGCACAAAGCTCCGGGTTTGTTTTGTGTTGAAAAAACAATGTTTGTTTTGGCATCAATTGTGTTTTCATTTTCAAATCGAGTCAACAGAATAAACCTTGTTTGGTTATCTTTTTCGTCATTTATTTCTCTTTCCAAAACATTTAACCCAAGTTCAAAAGCCAATTCCGGATTGCCTATTGCAGCTGATGTTTCATCCAGATCTTTAAGTTCATAAATGGCTTCACTTGTTGAATTTTTTGATTGAATTTTTGCATTTTTAAAATTGTTAAAAATATAATTTTCACACTGTTGAAGTGCTTGAGGGTGTGACAAAATTGTTTTGACAGTGTTTTTATCGTTTGCTTTTGAAATTAAAGCATGGTTTATATTCAAAACGTATTCCGAATAAAAAGTTATTTTGTCATCATTCAATTCCATAATATTGTTTATTGTTTCTTTAACAATTCCTTGAATAGAGTTTTCAATTGGAACAACGGCAATTGAACTTTTGTCATATTCAAAATTTTTAAGAAGTGTTTTAATATTTTTTTGTGCATTAAATTTTAAATTCTTTAAATTATAAAAATTTGAAAAAAATTTGACCGCAAGCGAAGAATACGAGCCTCTTGGGC
>UMLR01031986.1_pt1 | contig 20644 bp, 20 predicted proteins | sample 1966741 | NCBI WGS metagenome assembly UMLR01 (sample SAMEA4836207, study PRJEB28245) | human gut metagenome | biome: gut microbiome; material: fecal sample | place: Denmark | collected 2008 | reverse complement strand
TATTAAATCCATCAAAACCTTTTTCAATACGATAATAACTATCGCCAGCAATATTGTTTTGAGAACTAATATTAGCATTAATATATTCAAGTGAAACATCTTTTGTTGCACGAGAAGTATCAATAGTAAGACTATTAATGTCAGCATCTAAGAATCGAGTTCCAGATTCATTAGGATTTGTATCAAATCCATCAAAATCTTCACCTTTCCATTTAGCTGGAAATACTTTTATATCATCATCAAGTTCTTCATTTTTAACAAATTTAAGAACATCAGTTTCAAAGTATAGAGGTTTAAGTTTACCTCGAATACTATTTATCTTATTATAGAGATATTCAAAGGTATAAAATCTTGCATTATCTCCACCAAAAGGATTTTTATAAGTTTGATTCTTACCGAAATTGTTAGTTTCAGTATCTCGCATTGCGAAACCTTGTGTAACAATTCGAGAATTATTAATATTATGTTCAACAAAGAAATAAACTATCGAACTAATATATTTATTCATTAAGTCTGTTTTACCAGCAAGATTAGCTTTAATATTAATATTAGGACTTAATGTATAAGTAGGATTCCATTCAGAAGAAGTAGAATATAATTGAGTTAACCAATTAAATGTCGGAGCAGTTGTTCCATCAACTTTATATCCTAATCGAGCTTCAATTAAAATATATTTAGTTTCTTTTGCATCAAGATTAATTACGAAATTAGTTTTGGTATTAATTGTATTACCAATAAATATAGATTTACTATCAGATGCTAAAAGATTAGATTCAGAAACTTCATAATACCCAGTTTCAACTTCAGATTCTTCTGAATCAATTTGTTTAACTACCGATGTAGCATCATAAACTTTTGTAGTTAAATTTATACCAGCAGGTATCACACTATTTCCACCAAATGTAGGACTACATTCAACACCAATTAATTGACTTGATGTACTCTCACTTGTTATCTCCAATACTACAACTTGATAATCAGAAGGATTAACTCCACCTTCAGAATCTTCAGTTGTATACGGTAATGGAAGACTTGGTAATTTCAGTTTACCTTTTGTTAAAGAACGACCTTTTGCTTTAACTGTTGTATGTCCAGTCGAAACTCCGTATAAAGTAAAATAACGATTACGAGCTATTGTAGGTTTTTCACTACCAACACCAGTTTTAGCAATTTCATCTACTTGTTCAGCGTCATCAATATTAGGTAAACTCTTCCAACTCGGACTTATAATCTTACTGATACTTTCAGATTTATAAGGAATTTTATGAGCATTTCGATTAGTAGAACCTATGGGATATGCTTCAATATCATAATTATTAGCTTTCCAAGGAATATGATGTATATTTACAAGGTCACCTTTATAATCATAATATCCAGCATAAAGAACATAAACTTCACCACTCTTAAAATAACGTCGAGTACTATTAATATAAGAAGAACTCGGATTCCAACTTAATTGAACATCAAGATTGTTCTCTGTAAACTCTTTAAGTTCACTATCAAGTTTACTATAATCAAGAGTTTTTACATTACCTCGAATAAGTCTATTATTGAAATTAATAAGAGTATTATCTCGAATATATGATATATTTTTAATAAAAATATCATCAAGACTTATAGTAGATAAATATGAAACATCACTTACAATATGAGTAGTACTTACACCATTAATTGAAATATCATCAGTTTCATATGATAATTGAGCTTCGTCAGTAATATAAACAATAGCAAATTTACAATGTTTATATTTAATACCACTATTTCTAAAACTAATAGTAATATTCTTATTGATTTCGATACCTAACGCATAATCTTCTTCGTAATTACCACAAACAATAAGTGATGTACTCAAAGGAGAATAGTTTGTATAAGTACCATCATCAAGACGATATTTAATTGCTATTTGATAAGCACCAGTTTTAAGATTACCACCGTCTTTAACTTCTAATTGAAGTTCAGGATAAGTAACATTTGGAATAAGATTAAATGAATCAACTTCATCAATAGTGATGTTATATCCTATCGCAGTATCATCTCCATTGTTACCATCATAAAACGGGTCAGTCATATTAATAATTCTTGTTTCATTTGCTGATTCATCAGTTCCCTCAGTAAATGTAACAATCAAATTTTCTTTATAATTATATATATAATCACCATGAATAGGTCTATCAATACTAAATCCAAATGCTCCAGTACTATATAGACAACGTTTTACAGTTGGATTATTATCATTGAGATCAAGATATATAATAGCGTCATTATTTTGTAAATCAGATTTATCTTCTTCATTCCAATGCTCTACAACGCAAAAAAGTACAACACCAATATTAGTTGGAATTGTACCTATAATGTTATATTTGTGATAAGCAGAATCACTATAAATATAAGGAATAATATGTCGATTTGTCGGATGATTTTCAAGAATATCATCTAATTCACCTATGAAATCAAATCCTCTTTCATTAAAATAACTTTGACCTTTATTATCAATAGTTATATTTTTAGCATATCGTAAAGATTTATCTTGTGCAATATAAGGCGAATTATCTAAATCAAGACCTAAAACTTTCATAATTTCTATTATTCTAATGTACGAAGAATAGTAGCAATATTCTCTCGACGGTCGTTACTAAATTTGTTACAAGAAACTCGAACTTGTATTCTCATTCTATCGAGTTCTATCGCAGGATTTGTATAAGGATTGTTTGCTGTAAGACTTACAACCGGATGTTTATAACCCCTTAATAACATTTGTTTAAGAACATAAAGTTTAAGATACTTTTTAAGAGGGCCATTATTATAAATAAGAGGAACATCCATATTTATAATACTGTCATAAACAACAGGTAAAGCTCTATATCTTAAATGAATAGTTCCATAATCAACGTTAGTATGAATCCAATTATTACTAATGTAATAATAAGGTTGTTCTTTATCAACAGGAGCATGATTAAAACTATCATTTTTATCACCGGGACTTGTTATATCTGCATTTGGAATACCGGGATAAGGAGTATATGTCGGAACAGTTGTTACTTTTTCAGTAATAGTATCTTTGTTAAATTCAGCTGAATTTTTAAGAACAGCTTTTTTGTTATTTATAATGACGTCAATTATACCACGAAAATCCCACGGTAATTGACAACGATGGTCGTCAAATTCAATATCTTTTTCTACATTAACATAAGCTTGAATAAATTTAAGTTCTTCCAAAGCATTTGCAACCCAAATAGGAAAACGACTTACAAAGTCATCACTTTGTATATTATAATCGTTATACATATCTGGAATTAATGTAGCACTACTAATGAATATATTATTATCAATCATAAAGCATTATTTTGTTTAGAAAGATTATTTCGATATAGTTTAATAGCTTCGTCAGGATGATTAAAACAAATTGCAAGAATTTTATTGAAACAATTAAGTCTTCGATTTGTTGCAATTTCATCAACAGTTTTACCTTTCATTGCGAAAGGTGTTCTGTCAATAGTTTTTTCACCATTTTCATAAGCACTGCTTGTGTGACCAAATTTGAATTTGTAATAAACACTTTGCGGTATTCGACCTTTAACTTTATGATATACAGCTTTTATACACCAGTCATAATCATAATATATGAAATAAGGAATACCACTTGGATTATCAGCAGTTCGTATATTAATACCTTGTTCTAACAATTTCTTTTTTAAGTCTTTTGTAGCACCCCAATCAACAACACTACATACATCACCGGGCATTGTCTTTTTATAGTAAACATAAACGTAACCTACAGAACTACCAAAAGAATAATTATTACCTTTACATAGTAAATTAGCTATCTCATTATTAACTTCATCTTGCATATAAGTATACATTTCAGAAGGTAATTCTTTAAGAGCAGCAAGAGTTTCTATATCATCATCAAGTTTATCAAGACGTTCATAAACTAAGTAATTATAACTACGAATATAACTCATTAGTTTAGTACCAAGTAGAGCATCTTGTTTTTTATTAAAATAAATCTTACTACGATTATCAATATCGAATACTACTGAAACATCAACACCGGCTTCTTGATATTTAGCAAGATTATCTTTGATATTATAAATACAATCGTTGCGTCGTTCATAAGCAAGATGTAATTGTTTAATTAAAGAATTAAGTTGTATTTGAACTTCTTTAACGAAATCTCTCCAATAATATTCGTTATCAACCATAATGATAGAAACATGATGTTAATCTTGACCATTACCACGTTGAGCAATGGTAGGATTATTATTATTTGTTTTAATATCCAAATCTTGAGGATAAATACCAAATTCAGTTTTAAGTATTTCTTGAATTATACTTTCAAGCATATCATTAGGCAAAGGTAATTCAACATCTTGACCATCTTCATTCTTAAAGAATGAAAGAACTTCATCAGGATTTTCAAATATACCTGTAATCATTATTTCATTAATTGGTCGTCTATCATCAATATCTTTTGTACCAACTTTTTCAGCAATAATTATATGGCCGTTTAATATAATATAAGCTCGTGGATACCCGGTGGGAGAGCAGGTTGGACGCCCACTTTGACGTAGTTTAAGAGATGTAATAGAACTTTCATACATATATCCATTACCAACAGTATCACCTACAAACGCAAAAGGCGCATCACTTTGTATGCGCACGGGTGTAGGAACTTTATATTTTGTTCCTAACAATCTAATTTTATTAGTAACTCGATATTCAGTAGGAAGAATATCACTATATTTCAACTCTTCAACAGGAGTAATAAAGGTAAGTTTAAGAATATCATCTATTCCATTTTTCTCAACGCTTTGTCGGATACGATTTGCAAACATAGTTTTAATCATATCCTTAACACGTTCTTTAAGTTCGTGATTATTAGGTTGATTAACCATGTTTACAATACGAGCTGCATATTGATTAAGTGTTCCCATATCTTACTTATTTAGATTCAAAAGATTAGCAATAGTATTTTGTTTTTTCCAAATATATTTTTCATCATCAGGATTAAATCCTTCTACGATATTATATTCAAGAGAAATAAAACCAATAGGTGTTTCTTTAATAGGGTCTTTAATAAGAAAAGTATAAGCAGACTTCATACCTCTACTTTCAAGTTCATCTTTATAACATCTGTCTTGAAACTTATATTTACTAACATCATTACAATAATGACGATTTCTAACAAGAAGATTATGAAATAAATAAGGAAAATTATTAACAAGAATATCCTTAAAAGATTTCTTATAAGATACTATACAACAATCATAATCTTCACCAACAACAGTGTATTTATCCATTTCTACACCATTAATGAAATGACCGCCATTATGAAAATAAGCAATATAAACAGCATTAGCGTGAATAGTATCTCGAATAGAAGCACATATCTTATCAAGTTCTATATAACAATTACTTTTTTCAATAGTAAGTTTTTGTTCTTTACGTTTAGGAAATAACCATTCTTTTAGATAAATACCAACAATCGTACTTATGGATGTTATTATAGCTACTATAATAGCTGTATAATCGAACATAGATAGGCGTATAAGAGGATTAATATTAATAGGTATATTATATTGGGCTACTAACAAATATACGTTAAAATAGTCGATTTCCCACCATATTCACTATAAAAAAGAGGTGCTACATTAGTAACACCTCTCACCATTTCAATTCAATCTTTAACAATATAAATTGTTATATTACTAACAATTTATTTCTTCACTTTCTTACCAGTGGTCTTTTTACCACCTTTCTTTCCACCACATGCCATAGTAGTAATCATTTTAATTAATTAATGATTTTGTTTATAATCAGCACCAATCTTTTTTAGAATTGGTTTGAATATCCAACTCCAAGCAACTGGTGCAAGAATAGCAGAATTAATAAGAATTGTAGTATTCTCATATCCACCTGCTACATATCCTGCGGCAATAGCAAAACAACTAATTAGCATAACCAGTCGTTTAGTCCATGTGCCAACAGATTTATCACCATTAATATCATCTATTACTTTAATGAGTATGTATGTTAAAACATTCACACAAAGCATAAATGATAAATCGAAATGAGTACTGAATAACTCAACGAAATGTTCTACGAGTTGTTCCATTTACCATTTATCAATTTCATCGACCACCATATTTCTTATTTGGAATATATTTTAAGAAACTAAAAGGAAACAATTTCTTTCTAAAATCTTTATCAGATTCTAAACTTCTTGCTTCACCTTCAAAACAAATATCTTTATAAGCTCTGTTATAAGGAGGTAATATAATTTCAATTATCCAACTAACAACATAAGCTAATAAAGGAATTGCAGGAGTAGCAAGTAATCCCCACCAAGAATAATTTGTAGTAAGACTTAATATGATACTAACCAACAAACTTGTAATAAAAAGAGTAATTTGTTGATAACTATGAACGGTTTCATGTCGTTCAACAGTTTCAGTAATTTTATCTTTGTATTCAGTTCGTATGATTAACCACCATAATATCGTCATACATAAATACCCTTTGAACGGTAGGAATTTACAATAGACTTTAATCATGATTTTATTTTAATTGAATTTGTCTATAACACTTAGCGTGTATAGTATTCATAAAATTTTCAGCAACTCCGCTATCATCAATAACTAAACCATCTTCATAACCTTGTAACTTCATTATCTTTTCCCATTCAGATTTTACTGTCATATTATTATAAGCAGTTCTTTGTAAAATACTCATAGCACCTGAATAATCATCATCTTCAACATCTTTGAATTTAATAAGGCTATGAATACAAATTGGTACTATAAAATCAATATTCCCCATACCCATAATGCAATTATATACATAAGTGGTATAATCAAAATCAATATATATAATTGTTACAATGGAAGGTTTCTTTACTTCTTTTTCTTTAGGTACTAAATCATAATATGTAATATTAAGAGCAGTAAATCTTTGAATGATAACATCCAAACTTGCAGTGAGATAATCCAAATTATCATCTGTCATACTTTTAAGTAAGGTGACATTCGGAACAGCATACTTAATATTAGCACTTACAGAATTAATTAAATTATTTACAGTACTAAATATGATAAATACTGGAACTGGTTTTGTACCATTTTTAATATCATTATTAAAAAATAAATGAAGACTAACAGATGATTGAGACATATATACACCATGTAAACTTCTATAATTCTTTATAGAAAGTTTAATGTTATTTTCATCACCATTTATATTCAAACTACCATCAGGTGAACCAATAATATTAAATATAGAATCTATAAGATTACCGAATTGAGCTTGTGTAGGTATTTTACCTGTTTCAAAATATTGTTTAAGCTGACTTTTAGTTGCCATATATTTAATTGCATAATAAGATTTAGTTTAATATTAATATGATTTATAATCTATTGAACATTAAATGAATTAATAATCTTATTATCAATTAAACAATCAGATTATTAATTTTATATTTTAGTATAAGTAAATCTCGTAGAGCTATTTAATACACTTGCTAACTCTTCATCAGAATTATCCCAAGCAATATCATTGTGGACTAAACCAGATTTAATAACACCTCTCCAATAAGAATTAGCATTATAAGAATGTTCTTCTTTAATAACATATCCTACATAAAATTTGTTATTATATTTAGCAGGAAAACATTGAAATATTATATCAGATTCTTGTCCTTTTGTACAAATAACTCGTACAGTAGGATTTGAATTCATTCTATTCCATTGAATATCAGAAGGAATAGCATTAACAAGTGTATTATCATCAACATCGTGTAAATCAGGAACATCTGCATTCATTGCAATCATTTGAGCATGTGTAAGAAAAGCCCAATTAATAGCAGCATTACCCTCAAGAGGTCTACCCTGATTACATTGGATAATTAAAAAAGGTACAATAACGCCATTAGAAGCGTCATAAACACCTAAAAAGATATATGTATAATTATCATCAATAGATATAAATCTATAACCACAAACATGAGGAGCACTCGGATTATACAGTTTTAATGTACTGTCCCCCTCTCCCCTGTTAAATCATCATTCGGAATCTTACTTATCAAATTTTCAAAATCAGCTTGTGTAGGAATTTTCCCAGTTTGAAACAAGGCTTTAATTTGTGCAATAGTCATAGTAATAATAGTTAAAGTTTGACATATATCAGTTAAACTCTAACTATTATTACTAATAACAGTTAGAGTTTAATATTAAACGTTGGCTCTATTCCATTTTGTTTTTAAGTCATTAACAACTTGTTGGTCTGAAACATTCCATTTGGTTTGAGAATTACCAATAGGATAATAACGATATAGAATATTTGAACCACCCATATCGACTTCCATTTTCCACACAATTCCTACATACCATTCATTGTTTTGTTTAACAGGCCAACAAATATAAGTGCTATCATTAATAACGATAGTTCGAGGAGAAGGATTATTATTAAACTTATTTTCGATATTATAATAAGGAATATTAGCACTTCGAATCCAATTATAAATAGATTCTTCATCAGCTTCATTTATACCACCAACTTCTTTATATAAAGACCTTCTATTAGATTGGTCTAATATATGATAAGTAATATTCCAATCAACACCAGCTAATGAATTATCTGTAAATCTAATAATTACTGAAATAAGATTTGTACTTTCAGTTTCATCATAAGAACCAATTAGAAAAAATGATTCATCAACACCATAAAAATATCGAAAAGCATTAACAAAAATCCTATCGGAACTATCACCTTTTCCGAAGTTTATTGTTGTATCACCAGTCCCCCCCCCCAATGGCATACTTAACATACCATCAATAAGGTTGGCAAAATCAGTTTGAGTTGGTATAGCACCAGTGACAAATTTTGCTTTCAAAGCAGATTTGGATAAAGCCATAATTTTTGATTAATTAAGATTAGTAACAATACGTTTAATTTTAGCAAACAAACTTTCAGATTTAGTTTCTGTTGCAACTTCAACAGGTTCTTCTGATAAAGTTTGAACATCATTAGAACGAGTATTTGGTGTACGACCAACTTGGAAAATATAGTGGTCAATACCATCACCTTCAATCTGCATATAACCAATACCATCAGGCCCAGCTAATTGAGTAATAGTAACAGATTTAGAAGTAGCTCCTTCTCTTGATGCTGTTACTGTACAACTTCGAGCTCCAACATTGTTTTTAGATGCTGTAACAATATTATTAGATAATGTAAATCCATCTCCACTAATACTCAATGAAGGAATTGAAGTTACAGTAGTACTACTTCCAGTGGCACCTGATGTATAAACAGGTATTCTATCTCGTATAGCACCATTTGTAAGTTGTGAAGTTCCACCAGATGCTGGAATTGTTGTAGGATTAGCTCTAAGAACAATTTCCCATTCTGTGTAATTATAAGAAACAATTTCATTGGCCGCTTGATAAATATACATTACTTTAATTGCAGATTTACCATTAGCTAACCAAATAACAACTTGACTTTTTACAGTAGTTTGAGAAGAAACAGTAGCTCCTTTTGAAGATGCAGTAGCTTCAATATATGCAACATTTGGTACAACCTCATCTACACCACTTGAAGCATTTTCAGTTGTAACATCTTTTGTAGAACCAGAATCATATTGGTAAGTAGTAATAGTAGCAGACTTGTTCCAACTTTGAGTACTATTTCCAGCTGTAGCAGTAGCAGAACCACCACTTGCAGGAATAATACCATTTGTTACTGTACCAGCTATTATATTACCATATGTATAAATACCACCAGAAGTAGATTTAACAGTTTTACTGTTTGTTATACTCTTAGAAGCCGTAGCTGATTTAGAACTATCTCCGTCATTTACAGCTTTTATAGTAATAGTATCAGTAGTTTCATTAGTTCCCATACTACTATGAGTAATCGTATTTCCAGATAAACTAAATCTACTATTACCGTTAGCAGTCATAGAAATTGATAAACTACCACCAACGCTTCGTGTTTGATTCGAGCCAATAGCACCCGAACTATATAAAGCATTATAAGTTTCAGTATTAGTAACAGAAGCACTTACAGTCGCAGAACCACCAGCTGCTGTCAAACCACTACCAATACTTATAGTAGGAGTTCCATAAGCAGTAATTCGAGGATTGTAATTACTATTAGTTACTTTATTTTCAGCTTGATAAATATCAGTTGTTTTATTTGCAACAGTACCACCTTCACCAGTATAAGTTACAGTAACTTGTCCAACCTTAGTTCTTGCCTTAACTGTGGTTCCAAGAGAAGAAACTGTAATTTCACTTGTTTTTGAATAAGTAACTGTACCAGCACGAGTCGAACCAGATGTATAACTAATTGTTTGCGACATATTAGAAATACTGGTCGAAGAAGTTCCACCACTTGCAGGAATATCAGATGCTAAAACAGAACCACCTGTTAAAGCACCATAAGAAGCCTCATTGGCTTCTTGATAAATAGTAATAGTTGATGATACTGTTTGACCATCAAATGTATTTGAATATTTACCAGTTACAACAATAGCTCTCTTATTACCAGCGGTAGTAGTTCGATTACTTGCAGTAACAGTAACACCAGATATAGAAAATCCAGTAGCACTTCCTGATAGAACTGGTGTAACATTATCTGTACTAACTAAATTACCATTACGATACGTTTTAAGTACAGCTGTAATAGTTGCAGTTCCACCCTTTGCGGCAATTTCAGTATTATCACTATTTAACGTTAAATCATATGTATAAGTAGATGCTTCTTGTTCAACAGTAAGAATAACTTGTTTACTAGAATCTTTTTTACACTTTCCAATAAACTTCATACTTCTTTTAGAAGTACCCTTTTGAACAGGTGATGAAATTTTAACAGTCTGATTTCCTTGAAAAGAGGGAGATTCAATATTAATTGAATCTCCACTCCCGTCATTCCATTTATTAGTGATAACACTCATAAATGATTAATTAATTTATTCAGCAGGTTCGAACGTCCATTCGTCATTCGACAGAACACTCAGAGTCCGCTCACCACCACCCTTCGGAATAGTAACAGTTGCGGTAGTTGTACCCTGCGAATTGAGATACAGATAGCTGTCACCAAGAGCCTGAGTAATAGTAATAGTTTTAACAACACTCGCACCTTCACCCTTGATTTCAAGAGTTGCAGAACGAGCTTTAATAGTTTCGTTCTTCGGTACAACAATAGTAGCATCATAAGTGTATTCTCCAGTAGCACCGGGGTCACCAGTAATAGCAGTACCAGAAGTAGCTGTTGTACTACCATTAACTTTAAATGATGTTACATTTGCAATACCGAAGTTAGTTTTCCATGTAAACGTAAGAAGTTTCGAGTTAGACTTACCAGTTACATGAATTGTTTCACCACCTTTAGCAACATTAATAGTTAAACCATCGGGAGTAATAAATTCGTCAGCAGCCTTTTCAAGAACCGTGACTGTAACTGCGTTAGACTTTCCGACAATCTTACCGGGAACTGAAGTACTTCTATCCGTACGACCAGTATAAGGACTCACAGAATTAATCTTAATCTGTGCATTTCCAGTACCAGTTTTAGGAACCCATGATAAATAACTCGGAATAGTTGCCATTTGTTTTTTTTTTGGTCGATTAACTATAATAACAAACTAATTACCAAATTCCCATTCAACTGTATCACTTGCGAAAACAGTTATGGTATCATGATAATTATTATCTTTATTTAGAATAACAAGAGTTTTATCAACAGCTAATTCTACAACAGGTTCATCTATTGGCCAAACTTTTTTACCATTAAGCCACATATCAAGAACCTGCCGACGATTACCATTAAGCATTACGACAGCTTCTGTAGCTCGTTCAAGAAGATTAAGTTGTGCCATAGTTGTAGATTAATATTAACCTTGTGGTGTTTCAAGAGCAGTTACACGACTTTCCAAAGAAGTATAATTACTCTCTAATGTACTTACTTTACCACTTAAAGTAGTAATAGTTTCTTGTAATGTATTAACAGTACTTTCAAGAGTTTCTACTTTTGTTTGTAATTGTTGAACAGTTGAAGATTCAGCCTTAGTGGCTAAACCTTCAACTACAAAAGTAATTAACTTCTGAAAAGCACCAGTTTTCGGAGGCCAGTTTAAGGCACAAAATACTTTACGAATTACTGATTCTTTCATATCATTAAACCGTTAATTAGATTCGACATTACCAACCCTAAATATAGGATGTTCAATACCATTACCTTCTATTTGCATATAGTCAATACCATCATTTTCAAATACTGGTTCAGGTACTAATTCAATAGTTGTAACACTATGATTTGCAAGATTATCATAACTTTGATTATATTCAGTGTAGCCATCACGTCTAACCAAAATTACAACCTTTGAATCATAAGTACCACTGATATGAGCTATACCTTGATAATCAGTAACGATAATTTTAACAGAAGAACTAAACCAGCAACTAATACCTGTGGTAATAGGAGCTTTAGTAACAGAATCTATAAATTTAAGAGCTATATAATCTTGACCTTCTTTCGGATGTAAATCAATATAATTAACAACAGCTTCAGAAGGTTTAGCTGCAATAAACATTATAGGTTCAGTAGCTTCATAACGAGTATCGCCTAAAGTCTTATAATTACGTTCGAAACCAATAGGGTTAGCTTCACTAACATAATCATTTTCTGATGAATCACAGTTACCTATCTTTTTACCAGTTTCATCATAAATAGTATTATTAGTCATACAACCAGTTAAAGCATCCCGTGTACGAACTTTAATAAGACCGTTATTATTACGAAGACATAATATTTCAACTGTTTTATCAGTATCAAATACTACTTCTTCATAACCTATATGATACCAATCAGAAGATAACGGTAAAGCGTAATAAGTTATAACACTACCTTTATTCCTTGTGATTACTAAAGGTTCATCAGGTCTGGTTGTACCAACAGTAGTTCCAGTACTTGATATCTCTTTAATATTAGCAGCTAAATAAAGTTTATTATCATCATAAATTTCATAAGCCTTGATAGTTACAGAAACCTCTTCGGGTTCAGGCGGTAACTCTTCAAGTACAATAGTAACACTATGTTCACCAGTAGAATTAATTGTACCAGTTCCAGTGTTAGTTATATAACCAGTTTTAGAAGCTCGGAAATCAACACTTGTTCCAACTGGAGCTATAACAGCTTCAGATTTACCAGTAATTGATTCATCATTATTAAGAGGTTTCCAATCGCTTTCAATACTGAGCTTATACTCAAATGTAACACCGTCTAAAGCAGTAGATTCAGTATTTACAGCAGTTGCATAGATAGTACCAGATTGAACTGGAACTTTATCCATTTCAACAGTAACTTCTGCGGTAGGAATTGCATAAGTTACCAGTTGTTCAACCTCTATATAACCCGACGAAACAAACCTCAAAATTCGGCTCGTATTGACATCTCCGGTGAGTTGTAGCGGCGTATCTTTTGTTACTTGACCTAATATACCACCCGTGTCCTTATCATAGACGTATGCGGCTATTTTGGCCTTTGTTTCGCTATCGACTACCGTAAGACTTACAGCACCTTGTTCAACTGGTAGAGCTGTAAGAGTAATATCACGAATTATATTCTCATCTAATGTAATACGCTCTTCGTAAGTTTCATATCCACTTGCACCAACCTGAATTAAAATATCACGCGGGTCATAAGTTTCATATGTAAGAGTACTAATACCTTGAGCAATAATTACATTAGAAGATTTATCAGTAAATATAATTAAAGCATTATCAGGAGTTGCATTTACAGTTAATGTCTTTTTAGTCTTAGGTGTAAGAACAACATTAATTGTCGTATCCTCAACACCTACATCGACATAAACATCTTTTGTAATGTAATTCTCTTTTTCTACAATATAATGTAAACGACTTTGAATTAAACATTTAAGACTTGCACTGCCAACACCTGCCGATTCTTTACCTTCCGAATTAATCATTCGTATAGTAGAATCAACCGGAACAGCTTCAATCTTAATTGTTATATAATCTTCTTCATTTCGAGGAATACGAATCCAAAGTGTACCATCTTCAAACGTAGTAGGAATTTCGCTTGTAACTTCAATTTGATTAATACTGTTGCTACGAACATGATTATTATGTTCTACAACAATACCATAAATCTCATTAATAGCATCTACAATACGTTTATTATCAGTAACAAGTTCTTCAGAAGTTTTATCTTGCTTATTAATAAGCAAACCTTGAAGTTCTTGAGCTTTTTGTTTTAATTTCTCAATGTCACTTGCGGCAGTTGGTAAACCAACTTGTGCGGCAGTAACTCTATGAGGGTTATCATAATTACGAATATGAGCATTGAAATTATCTTTATCATTCTCGTAATCTTCTTTATCAAGTTTCTTGTTTATAGCAGCCCAAACATCTTGAAACTTCTTATTAACTTCTGCAACATGATTGTTAATCCAAACATTTAACTGTTTGAACCAACCTTTAACCCTATTTTCAAGAGCATCAATGTACTCTTTTTGAGGTCGAGATACAGGTTTATCCATATCGGCAGTGTTATCAACATTGCCAAGACCAACTTGTTCTTTTGTTACCTCATGAGGATTAAACTTATTATTAATATGTTCAAATAAAAGTTTTGTAAGTTGTTCAACAGGATTTAAGTCCTCAGCTGTAAGCTCACGAACATATACTTGAACATCAAGAATCTCATTAACAGCATCATTAAAATCAAAATTGGTCTTTACATTCGTTCGATAAATCCACCAAGATTTACCTTCATGAACATAAATACCAGTAAGAGTGAATATCTGATTACTTATGATACCTTGTACAGTAATTGTATGTATAGAACGAACAATCGGTACAAGTATATAAAGATATTGTTGAGTTGATTTAACCCACGGAACTTTATATTCATAATGTCCTACATTAATATTTCGAGATTCAAACTCGGTAATCTTTGCAGAACTAATATCAGATTTTTCAGTTAGCTTAAATAGAGCACTATTATCGTAAGCAGTTACATTAGTTAAGTCTATTTCAATCCTCTCCTTTGTCCTATATAAATATAGGTGGCCGTTCTTTCGATAGTACATATATAATGTAGGAACCGTTTTAACACCAGCACCTTCACCATCTACTGTACCAATATATTCTCCGGTTTGGCCATTATAAACACTCGGATATACACCATCTTCAAGCACACCGAGCGCTACAACATTTCGAAGATTAATTACTGCCATACCAAGAACAATAACGAAATAAATACTCCAACTACAAAGTTAATAATAATAGGATGGATTTTAAGACCAGTTATTGCTTTCTTTCTTGCAGCTTGAATACCACAAGTAATGATTTGATAAGCTAATGTAATCCATAAACTCATAAACCAAGTAGCAACAGTAGCCTTAAATAAAATACCTACGACAGTAGCAATGACGAAACCAATAATAATATCGTCTTTATGTTCTGAATAATAACCACTTAAAAAAGTAGTTATTTTATTCCATATTTTCTTTATCATAATACTAATCGTATTTATTGTTATATGACGATTAATAATAATAATGGTGCAACTTGTATGGCTCGGCCTGCGGCCTCGCTCCCCGGTGGGGCAGGAGGTTGCACGCCCACTTGTCACATAACATTAGCATCATTAAGAGAATAACTCCTAACACCACAATTAATAGCATTAGGAGTTATCCTTGTGGTTACATTTTTAACAAATCAATTTCTTACTTAATAAGTGCCAATACCGTTTCGAGTGCAGTAATTGCAGTACTCTTAGTATTGTCAATAGCAATAAATTGAGTAACCTGTAAACCCTCTGTATGTAAATTAAAGGGATGTGTGAAATCAGCACGAGAAGTAATTACATAAGTGTCATACATAACACCCTCGGTAGCTGTAAAAATATCACCATAAACACGGTCATATTCCTTGAAATTAGGATTATAACCTACACCGGCAACATCTGCTTCTTTCTCAAGTTTAGCAACTTGGTCATAAGTACCAACAGGAGTTTGATTCTCAGTACCCTCTTCAAGCGTAGCACGAAGAATACCATCAAACGTTACATAATACTCAAAACCTGCGGCGCCAGTGAACGTAACACTTGCTTCGGTGAAATCATCAATCGTAATGCTATCAGCACCAAAGCGAGCATTAATCTTAGTCAAAGTCTTTTCAACCTCAACTTTCAGACGAGCAATAATATCTGCACTTGCTTCGTCAATTCCGTTAATAGTTACGCTGGCATTGTAAACTTCCAGAGGATAACCACCAAAAGAATTAATAGGCTTGCACGAGATAATAACCTCAGCATCGAAACCTTGATAACCAATACCACGATTAGCTACGAGATTCGTAAACTTATACGTTTTACCAGCAGGAGCAAGATACTTTTCCTTATGTTGCTTAGACCATTTAGGATTAATCCAAACGCCGCGTTTAACCTTGCCATCACCAAGACCAAGAACAAACTGCAACATTTCGTCATCCTTGACATCAGAAGCAGCTGCAACGACTTTACCAGCCGAATTAAGAAGAACAGCTTGTCCGCGAGTCAGCTTGCTAACATCGTTATTAGCAAGTGTTGTCAGAAAATCATTTGCGACAATTACACTTTTCATTTTCTATTCTAAATTTGATTGTTGTTTAACAGCACTAAAACTGTCATCTTTAAGAACAAGAAGAATATCGCTAACTACACTATCTATGAAATCAGGTGTAACTTCCATATCTGACATTTGGTTAATATCAATATTAAAAAGACGTGGCTTCTTAATATATGAAATCTTAACCGCATCAACACAAAAATCATCACCGTAATAAACAAACAACCTATCATCAACAAGTTCACTTATTGGATTAAGATGTCTATTTTTATTACCATAGAAATTGTTTAGAGTAGCTCGAATATTTTCGGTAGCAATTAAATCATTTTCAGAAAACTTATTACCTATATTTACGAACTCGTCATAAGTAGTATTATAAGTAATAACAGGAATGTCTATATCATTAACTTTCAATGCAATTTCATCTTTTGCATTAGAAGTAATAATAATACAATCTTTATAATAACGACCAATCAGATTCTCCCAATAAACATTATATTCATTAGAAAGAGCTTGACGTAATCTATCACAAGTCAAACCTGCGATTTCATACAAATCAATCTTATCTGAATCACTATCATAAAGAGAAAGAATATCTGAAATATCAATTTCATTCCCATTAACAATAATTTGTCCATTAAATTCATCACCAGTTAAGGCAATTTTAGACAAATCTATTAGATGATAATATAAATTCTTAACTTCATCATCAGGATAAACTTCATGTAAATTCTCAACAAGTCGAGCTTTGCCATAAGTTAATCGAGAAGTAGAAGAAATAAGTTTTAGATAATCACCCGGAAGAATAACGAAAGCTCTATTTAGATAATCCGCATCTTGCTTATCACGTTTAAGTTTAAGCCACGGTGTTTCACGTTTTAATGATTGAATATCATCTACACGTTTTTTACTATCTTCAAGACCTTCGCCTTTATAATTAGTTTTCCTATTTGATTTAGTTTGTATATATTTAACGGCAGCTCGATTCAGCATCATATCAATAAACTGAGGAGCAATACTCCGATGTCTATTAGATGTTATCTGCTGTATTCGTTGCTCTATTTCGATGTGTAACTCTTTTACCGTTTCATACATAACTAACCTTTCAAACTACGATACTTCGCGTTCCACTCAGCAACAATACCTTTGTTGTTATCATTCGAGAAATACGAGATAGCATCATTAATATTATTACCAATAACATTTTCCGGATTAGAAGCATCGACAATGATAGAACTATTCGGAAGTTGTCGAATAATATTCATCCAAAGATAAATAGTAATCTTAGCTTTCATCTCCAGATGTTTATCATCAACAATACTAATAAACTTCTGCGGGTCACTGTCAATAAGTTCAAGAAGAACAGATTGCTTATCATCGGCAGTCATTGCCATAAATTCCGAATAATCACCTACGCTACCTGTCGATACAACAACGTTGTCGATAAGTGCGCTATTCGGATTATTAATAAGTTCTGTATATTTCTTGAGAGCATCAGTGCGAAGTTTCGTCCGAGCAGCTTTGAGTGCTTTACGCTCACTATCCGAAGTAAGATAAAATTGAATATTGACGCTCTTATTAATGTCTTCAACCTTATTAGCAACTTTGCTACTTAAAAGGCAATATCTCCAACTAATATAATCGGGAATATTAACAAAAGTAACATACTTATAAAGTTCCGTTTCATCAAGTTCCTTAATCCGTTTCAGAACAATAGATTCAAGTTCCGAACCAGTTTCATTCTTAATCTTATCAGCTTTTTTAAGTTTACCGATAAGTTCGTCGATATTACTTTTCAGAGCAGGATTACCTAAATCTAAAACGTAAGAAGTATCGAACTCTAAGCCATGAACAGGAATCTCAAGAAGGAAATCATTTAAGTATGTAGTGATTCGTTCTTGCCAAGAACTATCAATAGGAGATACACCAACAACAGTAGGAAGAAGAACTCGCATTTCCTCACTACGGCTCAGCAATTCATTAACAGGACGAATAGCAGAACCAAGACGAAGAAAGTCAGTTTTGAAAGCATCTTTATTCCGAAGTTCAAAAGAAGAAGGATTGTTCCTCCATTCAATACGAACTGAACGATTAACTTTGATCATATTTTTAACATTTTAAGTTATTCAATCTTTTATATGTTAATGAGTAGTAATAACCTTTCGATTATTACTACTCAAATTGGGTGTTTAGTTCAGAGCTAAATCAAGCCAGAACGAAGTAGTAGGATTATCAATATTGATACCCTGCGAACCAAGAACTTCATAAGAAGCAATATCCTTCGTATCCGACAGTTGAGTACCACTCGCAAGTCCCCACGAAGCAGGCAGTTCAGCCATACCTTTATAGACACCTACTTTATACTCACGACCCTCTTCACAAACAAACTTAATATTACGCTCACCATTCGAACCCATAGTATGGTCAAGGAATACAGCACTATAAGAAGTAATAGGCAGACCTTGATACATATTACCGGCTTCACGGTCACGACGAGCACGAATACCGTGGTCAAACATATCAACAATCTTGACAGTAAGAATCTTACCATTAAACATCTTATAACGGTTAAAATACTTACCATAAGACATCATCTCACCATCGCTCTTAATCTCGTTATCACCAAGAGTTACAAAGTAATTCTTCAGACGAGCATCATAGTAGATAGCATCATTGAACATTCGTGCGAAACCTTTACCGCAATAAAGAACCAGTTCCTCAACGGTAGAATCAATACGATTGTCAAAGATACGAGTGATGATACGGTCGAAACGATTAAGTGTCAGAACAGAATACGTTTCATAATTACCAACGGCCTTGAGAATATCAAGAACACCAGCACCACGAGGAATTGCCTCACCAGTCTTTTCATCCTTTAAGTGGATAATACCATTCGAATCGCGGTTGTACTCCGAGAACCACAAGTCCTCTTCGAGCATCTCGCGTCGCATGATTTCCCACATCTTCATCTCATAAGGCATCCAAAGACTACGCTCACCACCTGATGCAGTATCAAAGGCAATATTAACAACCTTATTACCCATGTTACCAGCAATCTCTTTCGAGAAACGGTAGTAACCATACTGGTTAGTTGCCTTGCTGAACGATTGGTTGTTCGAGCGGTTTCCGTCAGACTTGCTACCCGGAATAGTCGAAGCACCTAATGCCCAAATAGCACCACTAATGAAGTCTTTTGCAACAGCATCAGCCGAGATAGGAGCACCCGACATATTGGTAAAACGATAAACGTATCCACCAGTCGAAGTAGCAATACCCTCATTCTGAATACGCCATTGCATACCCGAAGGAGCAATAGCCGTGTGCTGATAAATAAACCAATTATCCTCCATTTCAACCTCAACAGTTCCGTAAGGCTGAATAGCAGTTTTATCAGATACCAGCTTTTTCAGACGAGAAGTAACACGCTGACGAGGAGCAATTTCCCAAGTATATTGAGTATCACCACCATTCAGCTTAACTTTTGTTGTAACAGCACCTTGACCCTCAGTAAGAGTAAGAAGAGGATACTTGTCACTATCCTTACCCCAAAGATAAGTAAGATTACGATTAAGTTTAACAGGGTCAATCAAATCAAAATTCAGAAGCATATTAGCATCTGTATATTGATTCGAGTCAAATTTCACAGTTCCAATTTCACGCATTGTAAATTAGATTTTTGGTTAAGTTATTATTATAAGGCAAGAACATTTGCTTTATTTAATAGGTAAAACAATTTTATCATCCTTTGCAGTCTTTTGAACTCTGGGATTACCATTGTTTTTACCAGTCTTACTTGCTAATGAACGAAGACGTTTAACTTCTTTTTTAGCAAGTTCAGCTTTAATCAGTTGGTCAACTCCACCGTCAAGATTCATAATAAATCGCATAGCCAATTCAGCAGGATTAGAAAGACGATTAATCTCATCAATCTGTGCTTGACTATAAACCATTCCATTAATCTCTTGAACAGGACGAGAAAAATAATCAAATAACTCTTGACGAGAAATAAGT
>UMLR01082459.1_pt1 | contig 21147 bp, 20 predicted proteins | sample 1966741 | NCBI WGS metagenome assembly UMLR01 (sample SAMEA4836207, study PRJEB28245) | human gut metagenome | biome: gut microbiome; material: fecal sample | place: Denmark | collected 2008 | reverse complement strand
TCCCCCTTCAACCCCCAACGCATTTAATGTGCAGCTCCACAGGATTGCAAGCGGTTTTATATGACAGACTTCGTGCGTTCAACAATTTGGCTTCATTCCCCAACATGGATTGACTTTTGTTTGAATTTTGCGTTGAAGTCCAATTAACGCTTTTTGTTAAACGTTTTTTGTTTTAGGTTTTATATGACGGACTTCGTGCGTTCAACATGTTGGCTTCTATTTATTTCTGCTTGCATACAGCGATGCAAAAACTTCAAATGTCTTTAAAAAAATAGGTTTTTAGTGTAAAATAGTTTATATATTTCATTTTGAGGAGAAAAATAAAAGTGGAAAAAGAAACGACATCATTAAAACTAGCATCTGTTGTGGCAAGGGTTTTAGATGACAATTTGGCAAAAGACATTGTCATCTTGGATATTTCAAACATTTCAGTTTTGGGCGACTACTTTGTAATAGCCTCGGCAGATAGTCCAAATCAAGTTAGAGCATTGACAAATTATGTCAGAGAAAACATAAAGAAAAATTTGAATATTAAGGTTTCAAAAGATGAATCTGATCAAAAAAACAGATGGAATCTTCTTGATTATGGTGATGTTATAGTACATATTCTTCACAACGAAGAACGCGAATTGTATGCGCTTGAAAAATTCTGGAACCACGCTTTGAAAGTGGAACGCAACACTTGGCTTGAAAATTCAAAAGAGTTTGCAAAATTCGATAACAACTAAACATTTGAAAGATAGTCATTAAGTATTACTTCAAACTCGTTTAGCAAATTTTTTTCCTTAACTTTTTTGATTATCTCGCCTTTTTTAAAAATATATCCTTCACCAATGCCGCCTGCAATACCAAAATCAGCGTGTCTGGCTTCCCCCGGGCCATTGACAGCACATCCCATAACGGCAATTGTCAAAGGAGTTTTTATGTTTTTAAATTTTTCTTCCACTTTATGTGCAAGGTCAATCAAGTTTATTTTACACCTGCCACAAGTTGGGCAAGATATAAAATTTATTCCTTCATCACGAAGTTTCAAAGCTCGAAGTATATTAAACCCTGCATAAACTTCTTCAATGGGGTTTTCACTTAGCGAAACGCGTATTGTATCGCCTATTCCATCAAGCAGAAGCGGCGAAAAAGCAAGAGATGATTTTATCAAACCGTTTTTTAATGTGCCTGCTTCTGTCAAACCCAAATGAAGCGGATAATCAACTCTTTTATCAATAAGCCTATATGCTTCTATTGTTGTTTTTACATCAGAGGATTTTAATGACACTTTTATTTGATCGAAATCGTTATTTTCTAATATTTTTATGTGTTCCATTGCCGATTCAACCATTTTTTGCGCCAATGTTAAATCATCACGATTTGCATATTTCTTATCCAATGAACCGCCATTTATTCCAATACGGATTGGAATGTTGTATTTTTTTGCACGTTCAACCACTTTTTTAACGTTTTCTTCTCTTCCAATGTTTCCGGGGTTTAATCTCAAAGCATCAACCCCCATGTCAATAGCTGTCAATGCAAGTCGATAATCAAAATGAATATCTGCAACAATTGGTATCGGTGATTTTTTCTTTATATCTTTTAAAGCACTTGCTGCATCTTGGTTTAAAACGGCAAGCCTGATAATTTCGCAGCCAGCTTCACAAAGTTGTTCAATTTGTTTTAATGTTTGAGAAACATCACAAGTGTTTGTGGTGCACATGGATTGAACAGCTATTTTGTTTCCACCGCCTATTTTAACATCACCTATTTTTATAACCTTTTTCATTTAATTTATCCTTTATTTTTAATCTCAATCGTTTGAGTTGGGTAAGCAAATTCTATATTATTTTCATTGAATTTATCATAAATGTTTAATAACAACTCACTTTTTACCTTTATATAATTACCATACAAAGTTTTGTTTGAATAAGCCAAAACAAGCAAATTTACGGAATAATCGCTTAAGCTTTCAAGCACAACATTCATATCCTCTTTGTCTAAATCATTATTTGACTTTAAAATATCGTAAATAATATTTATAGCCTCAAGAATTGTTTCTCTATTTGCTTTATAGGTTAAAGTTATGGTTTCACGAATAAGTCGTTTGTTTCTTCTTGATATGTTTGACACAACTTGGTTGGCTGTCACGTTGTTTGGAATGATTATAAGTGAATTATCCATGGTTCTAAGTTTTGTCGAGCGTAAATTTATGTCAACAACTGTTCCTTCAACATTTTTTCCCATTATATCCTGGCTTATATAAATATAATCACCGACCTTGTATGCATTGTCTAAAATCAAAGCGACAGAGCCAAAAAGATTGGCGATGGTTTCTTTTGCCGCAAAACCTATTGCCAAACCTCCAATACCTATCCCTGCAAGCAAAGATGTCGCTTCAATTCCATATCGTTTCAAAAATATTATTACTATAAAAAACAAAAAGACAACTTTTATTATATTATCCAAAAGTGGCATAAAGCGTAAAAGAAGGCTGTTTGTGTCCTTGAGTTTCAAAGCATGGGTTAAATGTTTTGTAAGTTTGCTTATGAAATTTAATCCCAAAGAAACTATAATAATATAAAATATTATTCTTATTATTTCACTTATGTGTGTTTGCAAAAATGTCATCATGTTTTTTTACCTTTGTTATCAATTATATCACAAAAGAAAAGGTTGACTTTTTAATGTCAACCTGAAGTAAAATAGTTTACGAGTGAGAGTGGAATATGTATTTATAGAATTATTATAGACATTTTAAATGGTGTTCAAATTCCCCTATCGTTTAAATTGTTTTTCCACATGGCTATTATTCTTTTTAACAAATATTAAGAAATCGTAACAATTTGAACAAATGCTCTAAAGTTTTCCAAAAAACATGTCGTAAATAGTAATATAAATAATCAGATAACCGGGAAAAAATAATGTATAAATCATCAAAAACAAAAGTGTTGAATAATGTTTCACATGGAGCGGAGTTTATATTAAGAGGTGCAAAAAAAAGGCGTTCAATGGCTATAGCGGAAGCAAAAGCAATAAACAATCAAAATTATAAATTGCAAAAAAGCCATCTTGTCGCCATTAAATAAAAGAATGAGAGTGTCAGTTTTTTAATTATTATTTTTAAGATTCCATAAAATTGGAATCTTTTCTTTTGTTAAATTTTCGTAACAATTAGTTTACATTGTTTCATATATTTATTTATCTGGTAAAATAATTTATATAGTATTCATGAATATTGATTGTTTATAAATATGTTTGAAAATAATGAAGATAATGAAAATTTAAATAATTTCATAAATGATGATAACTATGTTTCATCAGATACGAAAAAAATAATGGATGCCATTTCTAAAGTTGAGGTTGGCATTATTTCTGCAATTGCAGGATTTTTTGAAAATATATCATTTATTGAAGAAGCTCAATCTATAGAAGATAACGTAACACTTAACGCCTTAGGCATAATCAATGAAATTCAATCTTTGCGAGAAGTTCTTCTTAAATTGCCATCCTTAAATAATATTAATTCAGGTGATGAAGCAAACAACAGTCAAAAAGAAGTCATTGAAAAGCTGGATAATATCATTGAAAATTTAAAAACTGTTTCGTTTGAAACATCTTCAATTGTTGAACCCAAAGTCAATTTAAACATTGATGATGCTTTAAAACCTTTAAATCAACAATTGGAATCGATTAATTCTTATATAAACGAAATAAATTCACAAATTGAGACCTTAAAAACTTCAAATGAAACGCAAAATAATTTAAGCGATGAGAATATAAAAGAAATTTTTAATGCTATTGAAGCAAAGGACAGAAGTGTCAACATTTCCGATTCTTTAAACAACCTCAATCAAAACTTGGAAGAGATTAAAGGTTTTGTCCAAAGTGAAAACAGCAACCAAGAAATTTTTGACTCTTTAAACAACCTCAATCAAAACTTGGAAGAGGTTAAAAGCTTTGTACAAAGTGAAAACAGCAACCAAGAAATTTTTGACTCTTTAAACAACCTCAATCAAAACTTGGAAGAAATAAAACATTTTGTTGACAACAATGAATATGAAATTTGCAATAAACTTGGAAATGACATTCAAAACTTAATAAAAGCTATTGAAATAAATGAAGATATTTACAATAACCAAACGCAAAATGATATTTTTGAAGTATTAAATAATTTAAACAGCAAAATCAGTATCATTACTCATACGGATGAAGAAACAGATGAAGGCGATGTAAAAAATGTGTTTGCAAGCATTGAAGAAATAATAAATCGTCTGAATGCTCTTGATATAAACATTCAAACTGTTGAGCAAAACCAAAATTCTGTCGATGTAAAATATGAACTTGATAGCCTAAAAGATGAACTTTCACAAATTATTGACGAGAAAACATCTCGTATTGATGAAAATCAAAATTATAACGTCAATGAAATAGTGCAAACCATAAACAGCATAAAAGATAATATTTCAAATTTGGATGACAAACTTAATGACATAAATAAAAATCAAGAAGACAATCTTTTTCGTGAAGAAATTAAAACAAATTTGACAAAGTTGTCCCAACTGGTTGAAACATCATCTTCATCATTTTCAAATGAAATCCAAAATGAAATAAAAGAAACTAAAGATACAATCATTGCGTCTGTCGCGGGATTTTTTGAAAACTTTAATTTTGTTGAAGAACAAGAAACAATCCAAAATTATATCTTAGAAAATAAAAATGACATTAACGATAAAATAAGCCAAACTTTTGTCAGAATTGATGAAAAATTAACACCAATCTCATCAACAATACAAAATATTGATGTACTCAAAGAAAATGTTTGCCGCATAAATGACATATTTTCAAAATCTTCAAATGAAATTGATGACAACAATGGTGCATACCATTATACATTTATTGACCTTGAAAATGATATTATAAAACTTAATATGATGTTAAATGATTTGACATCATCCTTAAATCAAAATCTAGACGAAAATAAAAATGCAATCAAAGATGAATTGTCCAATGTTTCAAATATTGTTGAGTCGTTTAAAAATGAAAACACTTCGTTAATCAAAGATGAATTATCCAATGTAACCGAACTTGTTGAATCGTTTAAAAATGAAAATACGTCTTTCATTAAAGATGAAATATCAAACTTATCTTCAGTTGTGGAATCAACAAACGAAGACATTTCAAGCATTTCAAAACGAACAAACAAACTTATTATATTGGCAGATGAAGCGCAAAATGCCTATAACACCAACGTTGAAAAATTTAAAAATCTTACATCACAAATAATAACACAAATTAATAATCTGACAAAACTGGGTCAGGATTTTTCTAATATTATCAACAAACAAAATATAACATTAAACAACGTAAATAATTTAAATGAAGCATTTATTTATCTTGGCTCTTGGATTGACGAAGTTGATGTTGTGTTTAAAAATATACAGGAAAATGTTAATAAAACTGTTAAAAACGAAGATTTAAACATTGTTCGTATATCAATTGAAGATAGACTAAACAGCATTGAAAATGTTGTTTCAAACATGGATAATTCAATAAATGACATGACGTTGAAACTCAATTCTTACGAGGAAATAAGCGTTAATGTTGAAGATAAAATAGGAAGTTTTGATGAAACTTTTGAAAATATTGCCAATAATATTAACGATAACAATTTTAAAATAAATAATTTAAGTGAACAAATTGCAGACGTTGAAAATTCGTTTAATAATAACCTTATTTCCAAACTGGATCGTGTCAATGAGGTCATTGAAGAACTTCAAAATTCTTACGAAGAAACAAACAACAGTATCAATGATAAAATTGAAAACATTGAAAACACTCTTAATAACAAAGCCGACTATAGTGAAAAATTTAATGAAATTATTCAAAAATTAAAAGAAAATGAAGAAAAAAACAATGAAATTTCCAAAAAACTTGAAGAAAAAGAGTTGCTTTTTGAACAAATGAAAAGTGATATGGATAGTGTCCACAAGCTCAATGCTAAGGTTAGTGGCATCGAAGATGTGATTTTACGTCTTGATAAAAAAATCACACGAATTATAAATTATATTGATGAGGATTAAAAGTTAAAAGAGTTAAGTTGAAGCAACCGTAAAAGGATAAACATTTTCAAAACCGTTGTCATTCAAGGTTTTTATACATTCTTTCATTGTTGTTCCGCTTGTTAAAATGTCATCAATGAGAATTATTTTAGTGTTTGTATTTTTCGTTTTGGAATTTTTTATTTTAAAACAACCGTTTATTATTGCTTCTCGTTCTTTTTTTGTTTTGTTGTATAAAGAAGGTGTATATTTTGAACGTATTATAAGTTTTTGGTTGAACTTAATTTTCAAAAGTTTTTGAAGTTCTTTGCAAACCAAGCTCATATGGTTAAACCCACGTTTGAACACCCGAAAACAATGGCAAGGCACACAAACAAGCTCAAACTTTTCAGGCGAGTCAACAATTTGTGGCATTTTTTCAACAATTAAATCATATAATATTTTTGCAATAACTTTTGACAAATACACTTTTTTTTGAAATTTATAAAAATGGATTAACTCGCGAATCTTGTCTTTGTAAACAAAAGCACTATAACAAGTGTATTGCGAATTTAAGCCATTTTTTAAAATACAAATTTGCCTTTGAAGAATATTTTTTTCATCAAGTTTGAAATCAAATTCATTATAACTTTTGTTAAAAATTGTGTTTAAAAGTTGTTTTAAAAACATTATCATAGTATAAATATTATAATAGGAAAGAAAATTAGTAAAGAAAAACGGGATATAGAAAATGAATTTAATAATAATGTTGCTTTTAATAAGTGTATTAATAATTGTCCATGAACTTGGACATTTTTTAAGTGCAAAATTGTTTAAAATAAAAGTGAACAAGTTTGGCATCGGTTTGCCGATTGGTCCGACTTTATATGAAAAACAAATAGGCGACACAAAGTTTTTAATCCATGCTTTTTTGCTTGGGGGCTACGTTTCATTTCCTGACGATGATGAAAATTGTGAGTTGCCAAAATGGTCGCCTTTGCGATTTGAAAACAAACCTATATATCAAAGAGCAATTGTTATAGCCTCAGGTGTAATCGCCAATGTTCTTGCAGCGTATCTTCTTGTTTTTTTGACAGCTTCAATGTGGGGCAAACTTCCTCTGAATAATTATGATATATATGTTTCAAAAATTTTACCAAATGTTAATCAACAACTTCAAACGACAAATCTAAAACCCAAAGACAGAATAATAAAAATTAATGGCGCAAACCTTGAATATCCAAGTGATATAAACCTTTACGCAAGCTTAAGTAAAAAATATGACAATGAAACAAATTCTCAACTTGTAAAATACCATTATAATGAACTTAAAAAACTAAATCCGAAATTGAACGATGAAGGTGTGATTGAAAAAGGAACAAAAGTTATTTTGCCAAAAGTAAAACCGGAAGACGAAATACATCTTGCAAAAGACGTAAAACTTGGAGTTGGTAAGTTTAAATCAAATGATGATGTTGTTTTGACTCCAGGGCTCATTGAACTTCGAAATAAACTTGCCAATAAAAAAACATTTGCAGTCGATGGAAATTATACAATGACAGACCTTTCAATAGCATTATCCGACAGTTATCACCCTATAAATTTGACAGTTATGCGCGATGGCAAAGAAGTAAACATAACACCGATAGTTCCAACTGAAGATGGTGTCATTGGGATTGAAAAAGAAATAGTTGAAAACTTTGTAAAAACAAAGACAATAAAAGGTAAAATAATATATACAAATAAATATTTATATGAAAACACCTATATGATGTTATACGGTTTGGGCAAGATGTTTGCAGGAAAAGTTCCATTAAAAGATTTGCACGGGATTGTTGCAATAACTAAAATAGGTTCGGATATTATTGAATATCAAGGTCTTTTCAAAGGATTGCTTTTGACGGCTGTCATCAGCTTGAATTTGGCAATAGTGAACATTTTGCCAATTCCTGCTTTGGATGGTGGGCATTTGCTTTTTCTTGCAATTGAAAAAATAAAAGGCCAAAAAGTAAATGAGAAAACACTCAATATGATATCAAATGCGTGTTTTCTCTTACTCATAGTTCTTATGTTGGTTGTTGTATTCAACGATATTTTAGGACTTGTTACAAATAAATTTTAGTTTTGTATAATTTCAAGTTCAAAATTGTCGCTTGTTTTAATTTTGGCATGCCCACCTTTTATAACATAAAAGATATAACCGCCAAGTCCAAATGTAAAAAGATTACCTCCAAAGGTCAATGGAGCGACCCAAACACTTCTGTTTGCGCCATGTTTTTCAATGACTCCTTCAAGTTTTACTTTACGTCTTGATTTGTCTTTAAATCTAAATCGCTCAATTGTTATATCGCCGGGGGCTCCTGCAAAACCATTTTCTGTAATGTTTGTAATGCGCCCTATAATTGGTGTTCCGTTTTCGATGAACTCGTTTTTAAACTTGACATTCCCAACCGTTTGAAACTCGACATATTGCCCCAAACGACATTTGTTTGCACTAAGGCGTTTCATGGGTTTTATCATTAAAACACCTAATGTATCTTCAAAATCAACATTGCCAACGTTTTTGGAAACATTAATCGGTTCATATTTCAAACCTTTGATGTCTTCGTTTTCAATTTTTGTGTCTTTATTTGTTGAAGGTGCTTTGACCGTTTTCAAGTAATAAACATCTTCATTTTCAATGAACGGGTCTTTAACAGCAGGGTTTTCAATATATTCAAGAAATTCATTCAAGTTGTCTTTGAAGTATGGCTTTTTATATTTTTCAATTTCTAAATTTTTGCCTTTCAAAGTTGCTTCAACCAATTCATCTTTTATTATTTCATTTGCTGCCAAAACAAATTGACCCTGAAATAAAGATAAAACTAATAAAAAAGCCAAATATTTATTAAAGTGTTTCGTTTGTATCATCCTTTAATGCCTCATTTTTTTCCATTATCTTTTTTTGTAATTTTATACGTTGTTTTCGTGATGTAAGCAAGAAATTTTGGTAAACAGGATCATTTTTATAAGGAGAGTTTACCAAAAAATACGGATATTTGTTGTATATATATTCATAAACCTTCATTAAACGCAAAGAACCGCGTGGATGTGTGCATAAAAAAGTCCAAATTCTGCTTTCGTTTAGCATTCGATTTAATGCAACAATCATGCCCAACGGGTCATATCCTGCTTTAACCATATAATCAACAGCGCGCAAATCAGCACGGTATTCATACTTTCTTGGAGCAGTTGTGGTTGTGAACAAGTATGAAAACATATTATAATTGTATGAATCCATTGCATGAGAAATTTCATGTGCCAAAACGCCTGCATATTCATCTTCCGTTCTTAAAACGTTTGCAAGCCCTTTATAAAAATTAATCTCACGATTGATGCTGTTTGAATTTGCATTGAATACATTTTTACTATTAAAAACAAAGTTCACACGTTTGTCAATGCGGTTGGCATTGAGTATGCGGTAGCCAATGTCTTCAATGTGACGTTGCTGTTTTTGGGCTTCGCTGCTTTCGCGAGTGATGTCATATGCATGACACGCTGAAAAACTTGAGCAAAATGCCAAAGTTGAACAAGCTAGAATAGAATAACAAATCAGTTTTTTGAACTTAATTTTCATGGGTGATTTTTCCTCTCTTTTAAAAAATATATACAAATTTCTACTTCATAATCAAGTTAAGTTGATTAATAGCAGGATAATACAAATTATTTATTTTAAGTATTTTATAAAACATTTGGGATGCTTTGTCAATTTTATTATATTTCACATAATATTCACCCAGCATATAAAAGGCTTCAATGTCATCGTCTGAGATTTGGACTGAATAATTCAAATAATCATAAGCAAGGTCATCGTAGCCATTGTTCAACAAAGCACGACCGATATATTTATAAATTTCGCAATTGATGTCTTCTAAAATAGTTATATTTTTTAAAAACATTTCGCAAAATTCATTTTGATTATTTGACAAAAGAATGTCAAAAAAACTTTCAAAATAGCATTTCACTTGAAGATATGAAGGCAAATCTTTTATTTTATTTTCAATGAAGCCAAGCATAGAACGACTAAAATAAATCATTGAATTTTTGTTTTTATCAAGTTTATTCCAAATTTTTTTTGTTTCTTTTAAATTTCCCTCAAGCAAATAACAAAGCCCAAGTTCATACAAATACTTTTTTCTTTTGAACACATCAATGGCAAATGTTTTATTTGAAGAATAAATTAAGTTTATCTTAGTCTTTGAGTCCATCTTTCACAATCTTTTTTTTCTCAAATAGAGTATTAAGTTGATTTAAGGATGCAACGCTTGTTTGTTTGGCACCATTATTATTTTTAATAATTTCCTGATAAATTTCTTCACGCAAAACAGTGACATCTTTTGGGGCAACAATGCCCAATTTAACCGCATTATAAGAACTTTCGATGATAACAATTTCAATTTTATCATCAATTATAAGTTTTTGTCCGTTTTTGCGAGATAGTACAAGCACACTAAATATCCTTTTCTAATTTTTTTCTTAAGCTTCAAAAAGTCGTTTGTTTGGCAAATGATTTGAACCTGAAAGTATAAGCTGAGCACCAATGTTTTCTTTAATATTGACAACAATAGGGGCAAGAAGATTGATTGTGGCATCTTCAGGGCGGTTTAACGGAATATTAACAATGTTAAAAGTTAAAAGGTCATTTGCATCGTTCAGATTTAACAGTTTTTGATTATTATCATCAATTTCAAATGTATAATCAATGTCAAAAGCTTGGGGAACGGTTATTGGAAAAGTCACACTATCATTGTCAACAGATTGAAGCCAACTGAATTTGTCATTTTCGCTCAATTTAACAATTACATACTTCTTTATTTTTTCAAAACCTATAATTGGAGAAACAAAATTTATTATAGATTTTTCATCTATTTCAATTTCACCTAATTTTTCACTTGGAATTTTCATAATAAAAAAACTTTCAAAACGCTTAATTACGACTGTTATTTGAATTCATACCAAAATCTAAATTCGGCATCATTTGTGACATCATCATTGTTTGAATCATTTCAGGCGTCATTTTGAAATTGGAATTTGGACTGTTATTTTGCATCATCATAAAAGGCAACATATTCATCATATTGTTGTTTGAATTGTTATTAGCTTGCCCCATTAACATGCTCAACTGCATCATATCATTATTTATGCTTTGCATTTGTTGCCTTTGTTGAGGAGTCATTTGACTATAATTTTGCGCCCCTTGTGAATTAAAAGGATTCAAGCCAAGCTTCTGAAAAGTTTTCACAGCTTGAGCGATTTCATCATTTGTTGGCTCATTGGAAGACATATTGTTGTTGATGTTTTGTCTTTGACGTTCTCTAATTTGTTGTCTTTTTAGCTCTTCAGTCTGTTTTTTTACATCACTGTTTATCTCTTCTTTTTCAGCCTCAAGTCGTTGCTTTGACATTTGATTGATAACTTCCGGAGCAACTTTTTTTCCGCTTTTAATAAAAGAACTTACTTCATCAATTTCAACTTTAATATCATTTATGGCTTCAGGATTGTTTATCGACTCCATAGTTTGCTTTGCATATTTTCCAACCACGGAATAAGGATCAAGCAAAGAAGTCGATTTAAAATAATTTAAAGCTTCATCTTTTTTGCCCAATTTCAAGTTAGCCAACCCCAAATAATAGGTAACGACAGAATTATAAGGCTCTTTTTTTTCAACATTCTTTAAAATTTGCAAACAAGATGTATAATTTTTGACTTTATAACAGTTTATGGCTTGTCTGATTTGTGGTGTATAAGAAGAACGTTTGCCTGATTTTATAATATTCAGTTCAGATAAATGTTGTTCAATATACTCAGGAGATGCTTTTTCATCCGCTTGAACTTGCACATTTGAATTGTTATTATCTGCATATGATAAATTAAAACATAGTAAATAAGCAACTAATAGACAAAAAATTTTTATTTTCACTTTTTATACCCCGATATTTAAATACTTTCTTTATATTTTAATAACACGGTTAATAATATCAACACTTTAAATTATACTAAAATCTCATCTAAAAAACTTAATATATTTAAATTATTTTTTATAAAAAAAATTACGAAAATTGAAAAACTTTCGTAATGTCAATTGTTATTATATGTAATTGTAATGAAAGAGAGAATTATGAAACTGTAACTTTATTTACATAAACTTTTGCATTTCGCTGTTTATATCAAAATCTATATTTATATTTGGGCTTGCTATTTTTGATTCAATGTCTTGTGACATTTGAAACCCTTGAGGCGCCATTTCATCAGAGCTTATCATTTGCATATTTTTTAATCTTTCAAAATCTATTTGATATACACCCTGCCCACCTTGTATGCTTGAGCTGAAGGGATTAAGACCACTTGACATTTTCTTTAAACCTCTTATTTCTTATTTATTCTTTATATACTAATAAACAAAAAATTTAACAGAGAATTTCACATTTTATAAAAACCGTTACAAAACTTTACACTTATTCTTCTACATCGTTTTATGATCTTGGTACAACAATAAGCGGCAAATAGCGTTTATAAGCAAACTCGACAAGTTCTTTTGGCATTTTATCTTCACAACCTTCTTTAACAAAGATAGCCGCAACTTCATTGTCAATAGTAATAGCTTCTGAATGTTTATCTTGTGCTTTTAATCTTGAATCTTGAATATATTTGGAAAGAGCTTTATAATCTTCATCTGTTTTATATTCTCGTATAAATTGACCACTTTGATTCCGTCTTTTAAAAAATCCACTGTTCATATTACTTGGTGCTGCTGATAAAACTTTTGTTTTATCCGGTTCCATAATAAATCCATATTTTCTACCACCATATATTGCTGTATTTGCCATAGTAATAATTGAAGTACTTAATGTAGCATCCGATTTAAATTGACTTGTTAAATAATCAACTCCTTCAATCGATTTTTTTCCTTCTATAGTATGAATTAAAAATTCAAGTTTGTTATACGATGTGTTAAATCCTAGTAATGACAAGTATTTTTTTTGTTCATCAGGCGATAAACCTTTCATTTTCGCAAAGTCAATTTTGTCAATTGTGATATCTCCTGATTTAAATTCGCCAACTATTCCAAGTTCTTTACATTTCTGCATTGCTATTTGGCCGTCCTCTGTTGAAGCAAGAGTTTTTTGAGGAAAAGGTGTAAGCTTAAGAGTGTCTTTAAGTTTTGCTAATATACCATCTACCTTTTTAATTTTCTTTTTTAATGCTCCAATTAGTTTAGGAATTTGTTTCAGATATTCTCCAGTCCTAATTTTATAACTTTCATCATCACCTAATAAATCTGCTTTACTTAAAATTTCAAGCATATTTAAAAATTCAGGATTTTTATCTTTACATTCATATGCAAGAGTATACATTTTTGGGGTATTATTTTCAACATTTGCCATAGAGGCTCCAAAATGGTGATTAAAAATTAAATTGGCAACCGTAGTTTTATCATCATCACTTAATACATCATTTAGGATATTATAAGCATATTGACTTTCTCTTTGAGGATGTGAAACATCCAGTCCACCATCTATTTTTGCAATATCATGCATTAAAGCTGCAATTAATACAAGTTTCTGGTTATTTTGTGACAAATTTTGGAATTTATCATTTTTAACAACTTCTTTTCCAACAGCTAAAATATGCTTTCCAATATCAAAATTATGTCCTCCTTGATTTACACCCAATAACACAACAAGTTCAGGTATCGCTTTAAAAATAAATTCAAGGGTTGACTTTGTCTTATCATTCACTCCACTTATTTTTACATCACTTATTGTATAAGTATTTTCTTCATTTGGAACCTTGTTAAATGTAAAATATTTGCTTATTTCTTTTTTTATTTTCTTCATAACTTCAAGCTGATTTAAGTCTTGAGGAAGTTTATTAAACATAAGACTATCAATATCATTTGTAAATTTTGCTAAAATAGTTGTTTTATCATTATCACCAATAGAGTTATCGTTTTCTAATATATTTTTAACCTTTGATTTTAAAATTTCAAAACTATTTGTTTTAACAATTTTTATTTTTTCAAAATCAATATTAGCCAAATTAGCTTTAACTTTTAAAATATTATTGATATTATCCTTTTGTGTTTGCGACAAATCCAAATGTTTAACAGATAATAACTTATTAACTTCAAATAGTGTAGAATCAAAATCTATTTTATTATCGTTTTTTATAAATATTTTATCTATGTTTTTGTTAAGAAAGCTTATATCAATATCTTTAAAAAAATCGTTAAAGTTATTTTGTATTAATAATGTTTGTAATTCTTTAAGTTGTTGAAAAGGAAGGCTTTCTAACGATATATCTTCATTATTAACTTGTATTTTATTTAAAAATTCATAAAGTTTATATAGCCTTGTCAGCATATCGAGCTTTATAGCCCTTAAAGTCTTATCATCAGCTTTTTGTAACATTGGCAGATATTTATTATATAAATTTTGAAATCGTAGTTTATTAGGCCCCTTATGCAAAATTAAATTTAAGATCAAAATTGAAGTATTTCCATACTTATTATCATTATCAAATATTACATCACAATATATATCAGGCATAATTGGAAAATAATAAGGACACTTCATCATTCTATCAAGAAGTGTTTTATAATCTTTTCCTTTAATTGTTGCAATATTTGGTTTTAAAACATTTTCCAAAAACGTATGAGCATCCTCACTAGCTTTTGCCGATTTATTAACACAATCTATTATTTTATCCTTATAATCTAAAAAAGACTCATTTTCAGGTATCATTTCAACAAAAGTATTAAATACTTCTAATTTATCTTTTACATTATATCCTGAATGATAACGATTATAATTGTCAAATAACTTAAGCTGTTTTAATATTTCCATTTTTTCCATTATCTTATTTTTATCTGTTAAAAACTTAATAATAGATGCTATATCTTGCTGAGATAAATTTCTTTTTTTTAAATTTCCATTATTTGCTAATTCATACAAATTTTCTTTTACTTGGTTTTTAATTTCTTCATTTTCAAATTTAATTTTATTTACTACATCCATAATTGTTATAAAATTATCTCTTACAATTCCAGAGCCCTGAAAAAATTCTTCAGGTGTAGTTTTTGTTTTGTCCAAATAATCATTTATATCACCAATTCGATAATTCTTTAAAAAATACATATCTACTTTATTACTGGTAAAACAATCTTTTAATTTAAAATAGGAATCATCTTGGAAAATATCAATTAAGTTATTTAAAAATTGTTTTTGTATTTTAGTTTTCTCAGCTGTGTTCTCAACAATACGATCATCACTTGAATTTTTAAATATTTCGGCAATCATAACTTTTTCCTCTAATGGAAGACTACCCAATTTTTCTTTTGACTCTCTATCTAAATATTTCTTTAATATTTTATATTTTTTAGCATCTTTTATTTTTGTAATATAATATTTTAAACAACCAAATTCTGAATTTGATCTTTTTTTACCAGCTGTCACTTGATCTGTTGCAACATTTTGACTTGCAACATTTTGACTTGCAACATTTTGACTTGTGACATTTTGACTTGTGACAACAGATTTAAAAACACCCAATTGTGAACTTGATATTGCTTCAACAGGCATAACATCTTTCCTTTGAACAGTCTTAATCGCAAGCTTTAGCACCAACTTTGCAACTAAATCATGTGTCTTTTTTACAGTTTTTCGTAAATCAATATTAGAAACCATCTATAATACATCCTTCATTTTCATATCCATCTTACGATTATTTTAACAAACATAAATAAAAAATTGTATTTTTTACAAAAAATATTAAGATATGTTACGATATCAATATGTTAAACACTAATCTTTTAGACAATGAAAACAATCGAAATGTGTATTATAAGTAAAATATGACAGAAGCAATTGATAAACTTTTAAATGCATATGGTGCCAATGGAACTTTGCACTATGACAAAGAAGCAGCCAACAAGGCTTATCATGGGGTTGGCGATGCCATTTCAAAAAAATGGCTGGGGAACATTTTGCCCTCCGAAATTCTTGGTCTAACGTTAAAACAAGCATTGAATATTATAATGACTTTAAGTGAGTCAAATGAATTTTATCGTAAATACCCAGAACAAATTGAAACACCAAACTATGGTGATTTATGGGGAAGAATTGCAAATTATATTGAAATAAACAATCGAGCAATTGCACAAATGAACAATGACAAAACATGTTGTGGCATAATTGAGGCGATAAAACTTCTGTGTGCAATTCCGCCAAGTGCAAAAAGCTGGGCAAATTGTATTATTCTGTCACAAATATTTCCAAATATTTACGGCGATGGATTTAACAAAGCACCTTGGGAAGAAAATTCATTGTATGGAATTAAACTTAATTGTGGGTATAGTTCAAACATTATTGATTATTCAAAAATTGAATATATTTCACCGGAAGAACAACTCAAGGCTTTTTGTGACATTGCACATTTTCGTGGAATAAAGACAGGGTTTCGGATTATGATTTCTGAAGATCAGTTAAAAATATCCAAACCATATGAAGAAGATCATTGGTTTCGTTGGGAAAATGATGAACATGTGCAACTTTTCATAAATGAATGCGTAAAACTTATGAATTTGGGTTTTGAAGCAATGTTTATCGATTCGGCAAAACACATAGGCGGATATGATTGCCAACATTATACAGGTGTTGGCAAGCTTCCATATTATCATCAAATTCAGTATATATTGGATGAAATAAGGAGAAGAAGCGGAAAAACTTATTTAAGTTTTGTTGGCGAAAAAAGCTCAAGCGACTTTGAACGATATCAAAACATGGGATTGAATGGTGGAACAGCTTTCATTGAAAGTGATGATTATAACAATGTCAAATATTGGTCTGATATGCTAAAATATTCTCGAGTTTATGCTCCCGGAGTTGAAGTTTCAAACGACAATGACGAAGGTGGCAGAAGTTATGAAGACAGACTAAAACGTATTCATTCAGTTCTGTTTGGATACACTTATGCAAGTGACAAGTTGCCAAGTTTTATGCAAATGGAAGATTTATTTCCACTCAGGTATGACACAAACACTCATCATTTGATGATGACAAACCCTTCATATTCTGTTGATGGAAGCCCAATAAGTCACTATGAAAACCTTTTTACAAAAGAAGATGGCAGAAACTATAACCGCAAAGTTGGCGAGTTGTTTGCTTATGCTTTAAGTTTGTAGGTTTTTTGAGAATATTTTAATTTATATTCTTCTTTTGGTTAAAACAGTAATTTCTTTATATTTTCTCAAATAAGGCAAATGAGCTTGCGTTATAAGTTCTCCTGGAACAAGAATAAAAATTCCCGGAGGACACTCTGCTATTATTTCTGATGACACACGCCCAACAGAATCTTCAAGATTAACTTTTTCACTTTCCATATAAAAAGCTTCACGAGGTGTCATTTTAATGATTGGGGTTAAAAGTGGCATAAATTTGAGCTTTTCCATATAAGAAATATCGTGATAATCTGAAGTTGCTATTTTTTTAATTGATTCAACAAAATATTTAACCTCATCAAAATTGTTACCAATGTTTAAGAGAGCCAAAAAACCGTGGTCTGTTGTAGATTCAATTTCGATGTTAAATTCTGTTTTTAAAATTGTTTCAAGCCTTGCCCCCGAAAATCCATCAATAGTGATATACAATTTTGTTGGGTCGATTTTAAAATCAGAATTGTTTGACAAAACGTGAACATTTTCAAAATGTTTCAATTCATTTCGCACATACATAGCGTTGTCGATTGCATTATCAATCAATTTTTTACCGTTTTCGCTTTCAAGATATGCCCGAGCCGCATCAATACTTGCAAGCAAAAGAACAGAAGGGCTTGTTGTATGAAGAAGTCTCAAGTTGTGTTTCAGCCTTTCAACATTGATAATGCTGTCTTTTGCAACATGCAATATAGAACTTTGAGAAAAGCTACCGCCTGTTTTGTGCATAGAATGGACAACCGCAGATGCTCCTAAGTGCAATGCTGAAGTAGGGAGTTTCGGACTGAAACTCCACAAACATCCATGAGCCTCATCCACAATTAACGGTATATTATAACTTTTGCAAATGTTTGATATAGCTTTTATATCTGAAACAATCCCTTCATAAGTTGGGCTTGTAATCCACACAAGTTTTATATCCGGGTTTTGTTCAAGATGAGTTTTGACATCATCGGGTGTAATTTCGCCCCAAATAGAATATTTCTCGTGTTTCTTTGGTGAAATCCAAATGGGATTTGCACTTGACATAATCATTCCCGTAACAACAGAACGGTGACAATTCCTGCCAATCAAAACTTTATCATTGGGTTTAATAAGTGTAAGCGCCAGCGCCATATTGCCTATGGAGGAACCATTTAAAAGAAAGAATGATTCCTTTGCCCCAAAAGCTTTTGCCGCAAGCTCTTGCGCTTCTTTTATTGGACCTGTCGGAGGATGAAGTGTGCCTATATTTTCAAATTCATCTGTAGAATCCAAAGTTGCTGCACCATATTTGTCAAGCAAAGTTTTGAAATCAGGCAAAATCCCAACTCCTTTTGTGTGTCCCGGAATGTGAAATTGTATCGAACCACCGTTTGACGTTGAACGCTTTATTGCTTCCAATATTGGCGCGTATGTTTCATCTTGGTTGGTGTTTGATTTTATTTTCTTTGCTTTATTTAAATCCAATTTATTTCCCAATCTTAATTTTACTCTACATATTTATTAATGCATAAAGATAGAAAAAATTCTAATAATCAATAGGTTTATTAAAAAATATTAAGATTAAATTTGAAATGATTGTGGTACAAAGGCTATAGTACCTTTGTAATTATACTTGTTTATATCAAATTTATCTGTTATAAAGATTCCTTTTGAATAATTATGAGTTGTTTCAGTATAACAACGATAAAGTTGCTTTTTACTACCTTTGAAAACTTTATTCTCAATATTTATTTCTTTACCATTATTCAGATTATAATGAGTATCTAAAGTGCTTTCATTTGGCTTAGAACAATATTTGTATTTTATATTGTTTATTCTGGTTTCTACAGTTTTATCCGTAAATTCAGTTGCTTCTGCTTCTGAACTTTCATATTTATATGTTATTTCAGGATCTTTCTTATAAAAAGTTACACGATAGTTTTCTTTTGTTAAATCTTGTTTATCAACGCTGGTTATTATAGTTTTTTCTTCATCATCAACAACATAAGCAATGTTATTTTTATCTAAATCATAGGAAAAATGCCTGCTTGAAGATTGGAATATTTCCGCAATTGCATCTTTTTCCAGTTTATTATTTACAAAATCATGTTTTTCTTGTTCATATTTTTTCATAACCCAATTTTTAATAACACGAGCTTTTTTTATGTCAGAATTTATTTTTATTATATTATCTTCCATTTCTTTGGCTTGTTTATTCATATTTCTTTTAAAATTGTTAAATAAATTTTTTGGACCAACTAAAGCTCTTTTGGCCGGTTCATCAATCAATGGATTGTCACTTGTTGTTCTTTTACGCGATGTAATTTGAGGTAAAAACTTTGTGTTACATTTCAGGTTTGTTGTCGTTGCTGCCTGTGCCAATTTTAGGCGTTTAATAAATGGCAATTGGCGAGAGACTGATTGCATAGTTTGCTTACTCCTAAAAATCTTTATTGCATAATAAATAATAACACAAAATAAATATTACACAATATATTGTAACAACTCAATAAGAAATATTTTTTATGACTTTTAACTCTTCTATTTTTTCATCCAACCAATATACCGATGAATTTGATTTTATTATGTCTTTTTTTGTTTCTTTTTTTAAAATTGCATATTTTAAATCAATAAAGCTTATTTTTTTTATTTTAACAAGATAAAATTCATTGCCTCCACAATTTGTGCAAAATTTATTTTTAGGAAAAATGATGTTGTTTTTAATCATTCCTTCTCGTTTTATGTTGCAACATGTGCAACGAAGCATGTACCAATTGCAAAAAACATATTCACCACAATCCGGACAGTATCCCGAATCAATATATGGTGAAATTTGTTCATGTTTACATTCTTTTTTGTTAAAAAATATCAAGTTCATTGTTGTTTATGTTTTAAGATAATTTATGAAAAAGTCAATTTGTTTTTGATTTTTATTTATATTTTAGTTAATATTATAATAAATGTGGTAAAATAGTTTTAAGAGGTTGTATTTTGACTATTCAGTTGGAAAATAAACAATGTTTGATTGCAGGCGACGGAAATTTGCCCGTTGAGTTTGCAATAAATGCAAAGAACAGTGGGTTTGAAGTTGTTGCAATTTCGTTGTCATCAGATAACAGACATAAATTAAAAAATTATTGCAGCAAAGTTTATAATTTTGGTCCCGGGGAAGTAAGAAAAATAAAACAAACATTAAAAGATGAAGGAATAAAGCAGCTTACGTTTTTAGGAAAGGTTCACAAAGGGCTTTTGCTTCGTCGGCCAAAGTTTGACATGGAGGCTTTAGAGTTGTTGAAAAATGCGCCTAAACTCAATGATGATGCGGTCATGCTCACAATAGTCAATGAACTTGAAAAAATAGGCACAATTGTTTTAGACCAAACTATATTTATAAAAAATCTTCTTATTCCAAACGGAATCCTTGGAAAAACACAACCAACTGATGAACAAATTAAAGATATTGAATATGGTTTTAAACTGGCAAAAGAAATGGGCAAGCTTGATATAGGGCAGTCTGTTGTTGTCAAAGATAAAATGATAATGGCGGTTGAGGCCATTGAAGGCACCGACAGATGCATTCAGCGAGGTTGCCGCCTTGCAAAAAAAGATGCGGTTGTCGTCAAAGTTGCAAAACCAAAACAAGACAAACGTTTTGACATTCCAACAATCGGTGTCAACACATTAAAAACTATGAAAAAATTTAAAGGCAAAGTTCTTGCAGTTGAAGCAGGTGAAACCATCATTGTCAATCAAACGGAATTGATAAATTATGCCAACAAAAACAACATCGTTATTATGGCTGTTTAAATTTATTTTCGTTTTAAAATTGGAGAAAAATTGAAAAAGCAAAGAATTTTTATTATTACAGGAGAATTATCAGGCGATTTGCACGCAAGTTATGTTGTC
>UMLR01078528.1_pt1 | contig 21227 bp, 20 predicted proteins | sample 1966741 | NCBI WGS metagenome assembly UMLR01 (sample SAMEA4836207, study PRJEB28245) | human gut metagenome | biome: gut microbiome; material: fecal sample | place: Denmark | collected 2008 | reverse complement strand
CCAGCCATACTTATTGCGGTGGTGATGATCGCACTGCCGCGCCAGAGCGACAACTATGCCGTGATAGACGGCAAGGTGTACACCAACAAGAAGGTGGTTGAGGAGGAAGCCCTGAAGGCTCTCGAAATGGTATCCTCTGACGAGGAAGACAACTTTGGCGCGCTCGAACTGATGCGCCAATGACACTCTCTTACGGCTGAACACCTCATGCAGGCACATGAAAGACGATAATATAAACAACAATGTAAAAAACATTAACCCGAGATATGAAACAGCAATATTATAACCCGCAACTGCCGGCAACGCATGCTGACGCCATAGATGTTGTATGCGCGATAATGATAACGGCCATGACACGCCTTGCCGCGGCATGCAGACTGCCGGTTAACACATACTTCGGCAACAGCGAGGCCACACGACGCAACGCCAAAGGCACAAGCCGCGCACGGAGCGGCACTATGTGGCACGGGCTATGCCGCATCTTGCTCATAGCCGCACTGGCCCTTACGGCCGCAACGCCAGCCATGGCGCAAGAGGGGCTTAACGTCAACAAGGTGTTTCAGCGGTTCGGACATGCCAAGGGCTGCAAGATGGTGGAGATGCACAACGCCAAGCTGAAGGGGTATGAGCTGAAGGTGTACAAGAGCCTTACCTACAAGAACATCGGAGCAAGCATAGAACCTTATCTGAAGGCCGACAGAAAGAACGCCAAGAAGATACGCGAGGTGGTCGAGAACGGCCAGATAGTGAGCGGATACTACATAATGCCGCCAAAGAGCAAGGGCATCAACCGCTACATACTGTTCAGCAAGGTGAAGCCCAACCGGGGAACGGTGATATACATAGAGGGCGAACTGTCGCCCGACGACATAATGAAACTGTGTTACGCATAATCAAAGAAACAAACAATAAATATGACAAATATGAAAAAGACACTACTTCTGGCGGCGCTGCTGCCCCTGACGGGCATGGCCGCCGAAACCGGCGACACTACATTCGTGGTGAACAACAAGAAGATTGTTGTAAACGATTCAGCAGGAAGCACAAAAATATCTGTCTACGGCAGCGACGGCAAGAAGTTTAACCGCACATACGAGACTAACTTTGTTGACGGACAGGAGATTGAGCGCGTATATGTAACGTCGCCCTTCATTCCGCAAAGCCTCAACCGCAAGAAGAGCAAGCCCAGAAGCCACTATCCGCTGTTCTTCATGGGCTTCAGCCAGCTTGCCGGAAGCGTGATGGGCACGGGAGGCAACGCCGGCATGCACACACGCGACTCAAAGTCGTGGGAATATGGCTTCACGCTGACGAGTCTGGCCTTCAGAATAACCAATCCGCTGGCGCTTACATCGGCGTTTCAGATAGGTCAGGTGCATCATCACTTTCAGGACAACTACGTGCTGTCTACAACCGACGGCATAACCTCCATGAGGCAGATAGAGGGCGAGACGCTCAAGAAGAGCTACATAAGCTACACCTTCATCCGCATTCCGGTGATGTTAGAGTGGCAGAAGCGCACCGGCGGCGCTGATATGTTCGCGGCAATAGGTCCGTCTGTCGAACTGCGCTGGAACGACCACTCGCGCTACTTCATCGGAAAGAACAAGACCACCGAGACGGGCGACATAAACATGAATCCCGTAGGCCTCAACCTCGACATACGCGCCGGCTAAGGCTGTCTGATGATCTATGCACGCACGGCTCTCACGCCGCTACTCAAGACAAGCGTCGCACCCAAATGCTATCCCGTGTCGTTCGGACTGGGCATACGTATATAACACAAACAATAACCCTAAAACACATTAATGATGAAACTGCTATTCTTATTTACGGCACTCATACTTTCTGCCACAGCATACGCCGAGGAGGCCAACGACACTACGTTCAACGTGAAAGACAAGAAAATAGTTGTAGACGTGCAGGACAACAAAACAATAGTGAAAGTTTACGACAACAACGGTTTTCAGCTTCTGAAAACACGTGAAATGGAATACGTTAACGGTCAGGAAGTGGAACAGGTTTATGTAGGTTCACCGCTAATTCCTACTGAAAACCTGCAGGACCTGAAATTCCGCTCATATCTGCCGACTATATGGTATGGTTACAACTATATGGGCAACAAAATAGGTTCTACTAAAAATGACGGCATATACAGCCGCAGAAGCAAATCATTTGAAATAGGTATAACGCCATGGTCGTTTGCCTTGCCATTCGACAAGAGCAATACATTAGGACTGGTTGGAGGCGTTCAGCTTACATGGGTACACATGTGTTTCGACAAGAACTATGCAGCAGGCATGCAGGGCGACAGGCTCGACTTTACCAAACTTGACATGAAGGCATCAGGCAACAACATGAATTACGGAACACTGCGCATACCTTTGATGCTGTCTTTACAACATGACTATCGTTCATATTGCATGAATCTCGGAATATCCGCAGAGGTACGCACTAATGGTGCTTACCGCTTCTCTCCTGCAGCAGGCAGTGCCGCACCGAATGTCCCTGACGCCATAAGACTTAACCGCTTCGGACTTAACCTTGAATATTCTTTTTGTTTCATGGGTATATATATGGGAGCGTCAATGTCCTTAACTCCGTTGTATAAGACAATAACAAACAATAAGGCTTATTATACTTCCATTCATATGGGCATTAATCTGCCGGAAATGATACGTTATTTTAAAAGCGACAAGAAGAAATGACAAACATCAGATATGACGTAACAATATAAAGACATTAAAGAGTTTTTCCGAAATACCACAAATCTAATTAAGCAGGCTTATAACAGGACAATGCTTCATGTTCCGGCAGACATTAAAAAATCTGCCGGAATTTTATTTTGTCGCTATATATTCATCCTGACTATCGGCACTTTATATCAATCATTAAGCATACGGCTACGCAAAAACAAATAACAGACAATGGCGCATAAAGTCAACAGACAATAGCGATAACACGGGCTATAGTCAACGAAAAACAGGTGTTGGCCTGCATGAAGTCAACCCAAAGCAGGAATATAAAGCGTAATTATTTTCTTAAAAAACTCATCACTCGTCACATCAGCACATAACCTTCTGATTTACAAAGCATTAGAGTGTGACGAGTTGAGATTCCAACTCGTCACGCAAGCCCTGCTGTCTCCGGCAGTGACGAGTTACAGGATCAACTCGTCACACCATAACAGTCTGACAGACAGCGCATTAAACCATGATGTGACGAGTGACGAGTTTTTAACAAAAACTTTTTTGCTCATGCTCTCTGCCGCCATGTTACATGGCGCAGAAGAGTTTTTTCATACTGCAAAACATGCCTTTTCATAATGCAAAAGGGCACCTTTGAGCATGTAAAAAGCTACCTTTTGCAATACAGTTGATGGCGTTTTGCGTAAAGAGGAATCTGTATTTACGGAAATTATGCAATAAAAAAATCCCCTCAACTCACAACAACCGAAGAGCCAAGGGGATATTATCTCAAACTATGTTTATCAGTATAACAGAATAAGTCCGGCAAAGCCGCTGTAGCATATCATGCGTATCGGATTGATCTTGAAATGCCACGTGCCCACCATGGTTGCCACAAAGAGGAAACAGCTAATCCAGAACTGCCAGGGATTGACAGACGGGGCACTGAAGTTCTCGGGAGTCATAAGCAGCAGGGTGGCAGCGCCGAGCAGTCCGACAACGGCAGGACGAAGGCCTGAGAAAACGATCTGAACTGTGGGCGTGTTCATATATTTCATGAACAGGCGCGATATCAGAATCATTAGTATTAGCGACGGCAGCACCAGCGCAAAGGTGGCTGTTACGCTGCCGAGGATAGACATCCAGTAGCCGTAGCCGGCATTGTGGACGGCAGTATAGCCGCAGTAGGTGGCCGAGTTGATGCCGATAGGGCCCGGCGTCATCTGACTTATGGCCACGATGTCGGTAAACTCGCCCGTGGTGAGCCATCCGTGATTGTGCACCACCTCTCCCTGAATGAGCGAGAGCATGCCGTAGCCGCCGCCGAAGCCGAACAGACCTATCTGAAAGAACGTTATGAACAAATACAGGTAAATCATAAGAATATGCTCTTTATTTGGTTCGTCATTTTTTTAGATTAATGTCACTCCGTAGGCTTTATATACTTGCCGTAGACATAGCCGCCGATGCCGGCAATGAGGATAACAAGTATGGGCGAGACGCCGAGCAGCCATATAGCCAGCGCACCGGCAATGGGTATCCAGCAGTTAGTAAGAGTGATCTTGGCACTCTGTCCCAGCTTGAACGTAGGCACGGCTATGAGAGCCACAACAGCCGGACGTATGCCGCGGAATATGGCCGCAACCACCTTGTTGTCCTCAAACTGATGGAAGAACATGGCTATGGCCAGAATGATAAGAAACGAGGGCAAGGCTGTGCCCAGACTGGTACACACGGCGCCCTTCACCTTCTTCATCTTGTAGCCTATAAACACGCTCACGTTGATGGCGAGCACGCCCGGACAGCTCTGGGCTATGGCTATGATGTCGAGAAAGTCTTCCTTGCTCACCCACTTCTTCTTGTCGACCACCTCCGACTCTATTATAGGAATCATGGCGTAGCCGCCTCCCAGGGTGAACAGGCCTATCTTGAAAAAAGTCTTGAAGCTCTCTAAATAAAAGTTGCTCATCCTTGTTTTAGTTGTTTAAAAACGAAAAGTAAAAAGACACGCGCTCCGCCTTGTCCGGCCTTTGCCGCACCGCCTTGCAGTAAAGGCGCCACGGGCTGTGCTGACGGCCGTCATGACAGGGCTCCTGTCTTTTTACTTTTCAGCTTGCTTGTTTATTATTTGTTCTCTTCAATCCACTTGCGCGCATTGACAAAGGCCTCAATCCACGGCGTAACGTCGTCGTTGCGGCGGTCGGCCGGATACCATGCGTTCTGCCACGGGAAGATGGCGCGCTCAAGGTGAGGCATCATTGCCAGATGGCGTCCGTCGGCTGAGCAGATACCGGCAACGGCATAGTCAGAGCCGTTGGGGTTGCCCGGATATTCGGCGTAGTTGTATTTTGCAACAACATTATATTTGTCTTCGCCTTCGGGCAGATAGAACTTGCCTTCTCCGTGAGCCACCCATATGCCCAGCTTGTTGCCGCTCAGCGAGCCGAACATTACGCTGTTGTTCTGCTGGATGTCAAGGCTGAGGAAGCTGCTCTCAAACTTGTGTGAGTTGTTGTGCAGCATCTTGGCCTTCTTCTCGTGCTCAGGATTGATGAGGTTGAGCTCAACCATCAGCTGGCAGCCGTTGCAGATGCCGAGCGACAGGGTGTCCTTGCGGGCATAGAACTTGTCGAGAGCCTCCTTAGCCTTCGGATTGAAGAGGAATGCTCCTGCCCATCCCTTGGCAGAGCCTAACACGTCAGAGTTAGAGAATCCTCCGCAGAACACAATCATGTTGATGTCCTCGAGAGTCTCGCGGCCGCTGATAAGGTCGGTCATCATCACGTCCTTAACGTCGAAGCCTGCAAGATAGAGCGAGTAAGCCATCTCGCGCTCGCCGTTGGTTCCCTTCTCACGTATGATGGCAGCCTTGATGCCTGTGCGCTCGCGGCGGTCGGCAGAAATGCCATACTGCTCGAGCTTGCCTGTGAACGAGTCGTTGAACTTCATCTCCAGCGGCTGTTTCTTATAATTTTCATGACGTGCGTCGGCACATCCGTTCATGCTCTGGTCGCGGTCGAGCAGATATGAAGTCTTGTACCATACATCACGCAGAGCGTCGATGTCAAATTCGTGGTTGAACGCACCCTTGGCAACCTTCAGCGTGCGTGTGCCTACAGCCGGCTTACCTATCATGGCGTAGCTTATGCTGTTGTTGTCCATTATGGTCTTGAACTCTTCAGCATCCTTGTCGGCAATCTGAACGATAACGCCGGGGTTCTCAGCCATAAGAATCTTAACCATGTCGTCGCCGCCAATATCCTTCAGGTCGATGTCCATGCCGCCCTTTGTGTTGGCGAAGCACATTTCGAGAAGAGTGGTTATCATACCACCGGCGCTGATGTCGTGACCTGCCATTACGAGGTCTTTCTTGATAAGCTCCTGAACGGTGTTGAACGCGTCGCGGAAGTATTCGGGATTCTTCACAGTAGGAACGTCGTCGCCTACCTTGCCGAGGCTCTGTGCAAAGGCACTTCCGCCCAGGCGCTGCTCGTCGAACGAGAAGTCGATGTGATAGATACTTGAGTTTGCATCGTTGACAATAACGGGAGAAACCACCTTGCGTATGTCGGCAACCTCACCGCCGCTGCTGACGATAACTGTTCCCGGGCTGATAATCTTTGTTCCGTCGGGATACTGCTGACTCATTGAGAGAGAATCTTTACCTGTAGGAACGTTCACCTTGATGTCGCAGCAGAAGTCTGACAGAGCCTTGACTGCGCTGTAAAGACGTGCATCCTCGCCTTCCTGTGAGCGGCAGGGCCACATCCAGTTGGCAGAGAGGCTTACGCTGTCGAGACCGTCCTCGAGCGGAGCCCATACTATGTTGGTGAGCGACTCGGCCACTGACAGCACGCTGCCTGCCTCGGGCGAAGCCAGACCTGCCTGAGGAGCGTGTCCGAGGGCTGTGGCTATACCCTTGCGTCCGCGATAGTCTAGAGCTACGACGCCGCAGTCGGACAGAGGCAACTGTATTTCGCCCTGACACTGCTGGCGCGCAATCTTACCTGTAACGCTGCGGTCAACCTTATTTGTGAGCCAGTCTTTGCAGGCAACGGCCTCAAGCTGCAGTACGCGGCTGAGATACTCGTCGAGCTTGTCCTGGCTGTAAGTTACGTCTTCATAGTGGCGCTCTACGGTCTTGTCCACCATATATGTCTTTGGTGAATGACCGAACATCTGAGCAACGTCGAGGTCGAAAGGCTTAACGCCGTCGCCCTGAACGAACGAGAAGTGAGCGTCGCCTGTGGTCTCGCCTACCACATACAACGGAGCACGCTCGCGCTCAGCTATCTTGCGCACGTGTTCAATATGTTTTTCGTCAATGAGCAGACCCATGCGCTCCTGACTTTCGTTTGCTATAATCTCCTTGCTCGACAGTGTCTTGTCGCCGATAGGCAGCTTGGTCATGTCTATCTGACCGCCGCACTCCTCAACGAGCTCCGACAGACAGTTGACGTGTCCTGCCGAACCGTGGTCGTGGATGCTGACAACCGGGTTTACATCTTCCTCGCACAATGCACGTACAAGGTTGTAAGCACGCTTCTGCATCTCGGGGTTGGCACGCTGAACGGCGTTAAGCTCAATGCCGTTGCTGTAGCGGCCGGTGTCAACAGAAGAAACGCTTCCGCCGCCGAGACCGATGCGATAGTTGTCGCCACCTACAACGACAACCTTGTTGCCCTTCTGCGGCTCCTTCTTCAGGCAGTCGCGCTTTGTGCCGTAGCCTACGCCGCCGGCAAGCATGATAACCTTGTCGTAAGCATATTTCTCGTCGCCCTCCTTATGCTCGAACGTAAGCACAGAACCGGTGATGAGCGGCTGACCGAACTTGTTGCCGAAGTCTGACGCACCGTTAGAAGCCTTGATAAGAATCTGCTCAGGTGTCTGATACAGCCATTTGCGCACGGGCAGGATGTCCTCCCAGTCGCGTCCGCCGTTGATGCGCGGATAAGAAGTCATGTAAACGGCTGTTCCGGCGATAGGCCATGAACCTACGCCACCGCCCATACGGTCGCGAATCTCACCGCCCGTACCTGTAGCGGCACCGTTAAACGGCTCTACGGTTGTAGGGAAGTTGTGTGTCTCGGCCTTCAGAGAGATAACGCTCTCGATGTCCTTAACACGGAAATAGTCAGACGTCGACTGGTCTTCCGGGGCAAACTGCTCGATGACAGGGCCCTGAGAGAAAGCCACGTTATCCTTGTATGCACTCAGAATCTTGTGAGGATTCTCCTTTGTCGTCTTCTTGATCATGTTGAAGAGCGACGACTCCATCTCCTTGCCGTCGATGATGAACACACCACCGAAAATCTTGTGGCGGCAGTGCTCAGAGTTGATCTGTGCGAAACCGAAAATCTCCGAGTCGGTCAGCGGGCGGCCGAGCTCTTTCTCAATCTTGTGCAGATACTCAATTTCTTCAGGCGACAGCGCCAGACCTTCCTGCTCGTTGTATTCCTCAAGGTTGTCAACATGCTTGATAGGTTCAGGCTTGTGGTCAACAGTGAAGATGCTCTGGTCGAGTCCGTCGTACATGCGCTGCAGCATTGGGTCGTGGTCGGCATCCTTGCTGCTTACGGGGAAGTATTCCTCTATACGCGAAATGCCGTTCAGATTCATGTTTTGTGTAATCTCAACGGCATTTGTGCTCCAGGGTGTAATCATCTCGCGGCGCGGGCCTACGAAATATCCGCTGAGGCAGTTGTCTTCTACGAGTGTGGCATCGCCATAAAGCCAGCACAGTTCCTTTATTTCCTCGTTATTGAGCTGATGGTCAGCTTCGGTAGCAATAACGCTTTGTGATGGAGTTCTGAAAAAAAGAATCATATTTACGGTATATAATTGTTTGTTCTTGAAAGATATTCAGCTGCTCTCCTTGGCCGTCCGGCATAAAATATTTCGAGATGCAGCTTTTCTTGTGCAAAGACAATGCAAATCGAGAGCAGAATCGCCAAGCTTGCTTGAGCGGTATGCCGAGATGCAGCTTTTCTTGTGCAAAGATAATGCAAATCGGGGGCAAGACAAAATAAATTCATTGATTTTTAATGGTTTTGGCTGTTTAATCATAACGCCGGCATGCCTTTCATACTATTGTTGCCGGCAACTGCTTTGCACGCATCGGCTGGGCACCGGCTAAATGTAAGCTTCTTTCAGACGCAAAGCAACGCCCGGCGATAAGTTATAAAGTGTTAACAATTTGTTGAAATTGCAATACGAACGGTTTAAATTCATATATTTGCAGACAAATATGAACGACCGTTCGGTTTTATTTGCCGCATATGGTCAACACGGTAAAAACACTTTAGAGAAAGACAAAGAATATTTATTGTTTAATTAAAAAAATTGAGTTATTATGAAAAACTTACAGAGAGTGCTTATGCTGGCCCTCGCAGCCATAATGATTACGGCGTGCAGCAAGTCGGGGCTGAAAGATCTGACAGGGGTGAAAATGGACACGGAGAGCGCTGTTGAGAAAGCCAAGTCGATAGCAGCCGACAACATCAAGCCCGACCAGTGGAAGATAATCAGCGTGTCGTGGACAGAAGGCATGGGACGCGACGAACTTTCTAACAACGTTTCTATTTTTACCTATGAGATGGTTGACAAAGACGGACGCGTGTGGAACCAGTCGTTCATGTCTGACCTGGGCTGGAAGGCAACAGAGCTTACTGACGCAGGATGGGAGAAATGGCACAAAAATCTCAACGCCAAAGACGTGCCTGCCATAGACATGGCCAACCTTAACCCTGCCGAAGTGATGAAGGACATTGAGGCTGCAAAGGCACTGATACCGGCCGAATTTGAGTTTAAGTCGATGGACAGCTACACGATGAACACATACGACGACCCGAAAGTTTCAATAAAACTCAACGTCATCGAGAAAGGTAAGGAGACCGTAAGCAATGCGGGACAGACATCAACGGTGTTCTATGAACTCGACTTCAGAAAGAACGCCAAAGGAAAGATGGAGCTTGTAAAACCATAACAACACATACAGCCTTGCGGAAACTTGACAAAGGATATGCCGCAAGGCTGTATTTTTTCCGGCAGACCGCAATATAGAAAAAATCTTGCCTCACAAAAACAAAGCCCATAAATTGTTCCGGCACAATAAAGACATCTGCTGCAGGCACTGCTTCTGATTACTGATTTGCCTTTTGCAAATCTATCTGCAAACCAATTTATTGCTGCATCTTGTCCGGTTGCACATCGTCCGGATAAACACGAAATATTATCGGTATGGTGTATCTAACATCTATGCATTTGCCGTTCCGCTTACCGGGATTCCAGCGCGATCCGTCGGCACGGGGTACTGAAAGAGAACTGATGCACTCAGTTTGTAGTTTTCCTGTCACAAGGATGTGCACAACCTGCGTCAAGGATATGTACAAAGCATTACAAGGATGTGAACTTCCTGTTCAACGAACTAGAAAGTCATAGAAAGGAGTGTAGAGCCGGTCGTTCACCTCCAGATAGAGATAATTATTCTTGAAGTCATAGAGTTGGTTGAAACGTTGCAGGAAGTTGTTGCCCAACACGCCGTCCATCGCGTCACTGGCCTGTACACCCGTTGTCACCGTAGAAAAGGCACCGGGTATGCGAGGCAAAGTCAGTGAATCTCCCAGTGTTACCGAATCGAAGTACACATTCTGAAGTTCATCGCCGTCCTTCACCGTACCGGCTATGCGCGAGATGGCAAATGGTTTCTGTGTGCCCAGCAGGCCGTTGCGACGGACGAAAGGTGTATTGAGATCGAACACACGGTCGGAACCGGTATCCACCTCTACCGACACCAGATAATCCACTCCGCCGACACGCACGCCGACCGGAACGACCGGCACTCCAGACTCTCCAGGATCTCCAAGACGATAGTCCATCTTCAGCCTGACAGCCTTGTCCGATGCCGCCTTCTGCCCGTCGCCCAATTCATACAGGAAGATGGATTTCCGCCGATAATCAATGCGGACATCAAAGTTCCTCAGATAAGACAGCCCCAGCACACCGTCCCAAGCATCGGGCGGATAAGGAATAGCTATCAGTTTCAATCCGGAAATGGCCCGGCTGCCCATCCTCACCACCTGAGAGGACTCTGTGGAAGGAATGGTTTCCACCGAATTGGCGCTATTGTTCTCCACACTTCCCGTAAAGGCAGCCAGCCCTTCGGTGCGCGGCGAATTGGAATTGAGCACCACATCCGTCGCTCCCGTGTCCAGCAGAAAGCGCAGGGGACGGTCGTCCTGCCCGTTGATATAGACTGTCACATACAGACGGTTGTCGGCACCCAGTTCGAAAGGTATCGTGTCGACCGGAGCTTTGCTAATCTGGGCATGCAGCTCAGGCAGACACAACAATGTGCACAAAACCAAAATTGCACTGATTCGTTTTATTCTCTTCATATTTGTGTTTTTAAAAGTTGCATGCAAAGATATACAAATTTCAATTCATGCAACAATTCTAATGTTATAAAAATACAAATACCAACAACAAAGCAACAACATGTAAAGGAAAACAGTCAAACCACAGATAAATGTAAACCAAAGCTAAGACATTATCTATTTTATTAAAGAACCTTCGCTGCCACACAACACATACAAAGATTTTTCGCCGCGTTACTACTTGCGCAAATCAGCCGGAACAACAGCATGTTTAAGTGAAGAGTGAAGAACGAAGAGTGAAGAAACATCGTTCGACGTTAGTCAATTCAAATGCTTTGTGGTGATACAAAATATTGTTTTAAAGCAACAAAGCTAATGTTCTGTCGGATTTGCACGTGTTGTTGAGCGCAGCGAAAAATCCGACAGCATAAAATATAAGAACCAACGGTCAGCGAAGCTAATCTGTGATCCGCAACTCATACCAATTAATTAAAAATAGGAAGTAATCGGATTGCAAATTAGCTTCGCTGACTGTTGGTTCCTTATACTCAATTCCGGCAGATTATTCTTGTTGCTACATATCAGTCGGCACGGGTGATAAGTCACATCAATTTTGATAAAATTTTTAATTATCTTTGTTTTCATAATATAAATAATAGGTATGCATTTCGGATCACAGATCCTTATACTCAATTCCGGCAGATTACAAATCTGCCGGGACATTAGCCTTGTTGCTACATGTCGTTGTTATTAAGCCACAAAGCATATGACTTTAACTCCTTTAACTACTCTAACTCCTTTAACTACTAAAAAAACTCCTTAACTCCTAAAAATATAACCATTTAACGCCTCCAGAATCGCCATGCTAGTAACAGTTTTGTGGTTTGACTCGAAAAATGGCGAATTTTGTGCGTTTTTGTTAAGGCGTTGATATATAATGCTTTATACATTTTACGTGACAAAAGCGCAATAGTTAAAAAATATTACTCGGCCACTTTTCACCCAAAACCGATAGGTTTACCAACCGTAAGTGGCCCTTTTGCATCACGAAAAACGGCATTTTGCGCCTTAAAATCCATGCTTTTACGCCATTTTTATGTATCAAAAGCAAACAGATGTTAATAGACTTGCTGTTTTGATGTCATATCTTTAACATCCGTTATACATTGATTTTCCAGATTGAAAAAATATTTTGTCCTGACTTTTTACGGCTTTTACGCTTTTTATAATGCCGGATAAATAAGATTTATGTACATTGACCACAATAATAAATGGGATGCAGCAGCAGTCAAAAAAAGCTCACAAGATATGACAAGAATTGGTATCTGTATTGGAACAACAATACATTCTATTCAGGCGCAAACGCCGCATAAGATTTGCATACATGGGGGAAACCGGGCAATAACAACAGCATCCCCCATGATTAAATTCGCAAATGCTTACCAATATCTACATGCAAGAAAGATGTTTACTCTGATGTCATCGTTCTTCATGTCTTCATCAATTGACATACTAAGTTTCACCATTTCAGCATTCTTAAATTTATAGCTTTCACAATCATCATCCGTCACTTTATCATACAGCACAACACGCAAGATGTTACTTATATTGCCGAAACGTTCAAATGTCTTAATGCTTGGATAACATATCTCGCATACCATGCCCGATATGTCGGCTATTGACGCGTATCTTGCAGGAAGCAATTTGTCAAAGTGTTTAAGTCTGTCCTTTATATAATCCATATCGCCTGTCAGAGTAACAAAGTCGATAATCTTGTCTTTTGCCAGGCGCATGAGGCAATCTACGTCAGAGACGCCAAAATCTAATATAGAATTCACCGTCGGCAGGCGTACAAACGCCCGTGCCATGTCGAAAAGCATATCGTCGGCACGCTTATAGAGAGAAGAAACAGAAGTGGCGTCAATATTCTCATAGTCAACCACCATTACGCCGTCGACAAAGGGCTTTAGCTCTTTAATTCTTTTCTTTGCCCTTTCGCGCTTATCTTTCCCCTCAATATGGTGAGGAAGAGCAGCAATAAGCATCTTGCCTGCATAAGTATTGCGTTTTGTCTCCTTAAGAAATATCTTTGCGCAGCTCTCGCCTGTAGTACCGCCAAGGCACACGACATACACAACCATCATCGGCACCGAAATAATTTTATTGACTACAGGCAGCAACTTGCGGCTTGCATACATAGCAGTAAGATTATCCTTGCCGCTGCCAAGGCCGTCGTCACCGATAAGATATTTCTCGGCAAACGAAACGTCATCTATCTCCTGGCTGTTCATCCCAAATACGCACATCCGTGTATCATGCATTCTGCACCCCACCAGCCTGTCAACGACACGTCCTGCCGCACCTCCTAACCCCAAAACAGCCACACGATAATACGGATTATGAGGAAAATCAATAACTGATTTATCAGCATCTTCAACTTTCATACGCAATAAACTTTTAAATGTTATCATGGCGCAAAGATATATGGACGGGTGTGCAAAAATGAAGCAGAAGGAGCAAACAAATATATTGATACTTTCTGCTGTCTTATTGTTTTATATTCTCGCCTTGCCGATAATATGTCATGAAACAGAACGCAATATCTACAAAAGACAAGAGGAATAACCTATTTAGGTTAAAAGAATAAAAAAACAATGCTATACCTTGATTTTTCACAGGCAGAAGAGTAACTTTGCGACATAACATAAAAACACAAGAATATGAAAAACAAATTTTTAAGGATTAGGCATCATAATGAAATGTCTGCACAGCATTACGCAAGCAACGAGCAACATTATGTAACCACAATTTTTTTTAATAAGCTATGGAAAACGTATGGAAGATAGGCTCGCGCTGGAGCGACGACGGTACGCGAGACTCAAGCATAATTTCGATATTCAGAAGGAGCAATGTTGTTTTCTTAGGACATAGAGACTATATAGAGCGTTTTAAGAATGAAGTAAAGAAGGGCGACTATTTCGCTATTGCCGATGGTCTGTTTGTTCAATCGGTGGCTAAGGCTACATCAGACCCGATCCAATTAAATGAACTGATAAAGCAAAATGCCATTAAAGTTAAGAAGGGTGAACCGTTCGACCTGGAAGACGACTGGGGATATGGAGTTAAGGTAAAGATAGTGGACTTACCTAAAGACCAAATGTTCGATTATAAAAGAGGTTGTTTCTTTAAAGCAAACTCTATAGCTGAAAAAGTGAAAAAATTATTTAACGAAAAATTGGAACACAGAATGGACATAACGGCAAAGACGTGCAGGATTAAAGGCAAGCAAGGAGAATGTAACGGCAAAGAATCTATTATTAATGGTCGGACAAGATACGTGATACCCGTTTATCAAAGAGAATATTCGTGGGGATACGAGCAGATAACAAGGTTTGTCGACGACATATTCAAAGGCTTCTGGGGCGTGGACAGAAAGATAATAAAAGAACCTTTATTTATTGGCACCATGCAGCTTTCGTATGAAAAATATATCAATGAAAACGAATGTGAACAAGATGTCATTGACGGGCAGCAAAGACTCAGTACGATTATATGCATGCTGAAATATCTGAAACTGAAATATCCGTCGGCCGAAGCGTTAAAGCAGATTGGAAGTCTTGACTGGATAGAGACACGAGTAAACAACGGCAAGGAAGAAGAATATCTTAACGCCATGCTTTCGTTGGATTGCCTAAACAAGACAGACCTTGATACAGAGCAAAACAACTATATCAAAAGCATTGCCGTCATAGACGAATGTTTTAAAGAAATGACTACGGACAATGAAGGAAATCAGCTTGCGGAATTCTCTGAGAATATAGATTCGTTTGTTGAATATATCTTAAACGACATATTGTTTGTGGTTATCGAAGCAGTGACAGGATTATCCAAGACTATTCAGATATTCAACACTATTAACACAGCCGGTCTTGACCTTAACGGTGATGACTTGTTTAAGGTGCGCCTGTATGAATATCTGCACGACATAAAAAACCTTGGTGAAGAAACTTTTAATGAGATTGGCGAAATATACAAGAATGTGAAAATCAGAAACGACAAATGGAGAAAAACACATAACTGGGATTTGATTGACATCAGACTGGTGCGGTCGATTTATAAAGAATACATCATCTCGAAATACAAACTGCCGACAAGCCTTTACGCTAAAGCCACCGACACCTTCTTTGACGAACTGTTTGATGTCTTGCTCAACGTACAAGGACATAACGACATGACAGGAGTTGAACGTGTGGAGCTGTCATTGGAAGATTTGTGGAATATTATTGAGGTTGCATGTTTATGGAGGGGAAGCGACTTTAGAAATAACGACGAATTTATTTCTTACACATTGACAGAACGCTCACGCTACAACCGCTACTTAAGCATTGCATACCAGATATTGCTTTCAAATAAGGATAAACAAAAAGAAGAAAGGCTTGATGAAGTTTACGGCGTATTACGCCTGCTATGCAGAATGTTCTTCTGCTGGAGCATAATGTATGCCCGGCAAGTAAACGAGATGCATTCATTTATGCGTAACATCTATAATAAGACAGCGGATTTCCAAAACAATAAAGAAAATATATTTTCATCGCTGACTAAAAAGATAAAGGAAAATGACAACAGGATGTTTAGAACTAACTGCATAGGCCAACCTATAGCAGACAACAGGGTTTGGAAAGACCTAATTTGCCTGTTAAGCGATTATATAGATGAATCAGAAGTTGGAACAACGCTTGAAGAACTAAAAGAAAAATTTGAATGGGGCTATTATGACATTGAGCACATCCATGCCAACTGCAATGAGAAAGAGGGAACCGATATTGACGGGGATTTACAAAACAGCATTGGCAACCTGATGCTGCTCGAATATGACATAAACAGATCTATAGGCAATCTGACTTTTAAGGAAAAGAAAGAACGCGGCAACAACAAGCTATGCTACAAAGACAGCCGCTTTGCCGTGGTGAAGAAAATAATGAAAAAAGAGAATTGGGGCAAAGAAGAAATAGAGGAACGCAGAAAAGAGGAAATAGAGAAAATATCGCGCTTCATATTCGAATGATATGAAAATATAATCAGACATAACGGAATTTTGCGTATTCCTTCTCATTTAATGTTCTGTCGGATATGCACGTATTGTTGAGCGCAGCGAAAAATTCGACAGCATCGAGAAACAACAAGACTAATGTTCTGGCGGATATGCTATCCGACAGCATCAAATATAAGGATCTGCGATCCGCGACTCATACCTATTAATCAAAAAAATAGGAAGTAATCGGATTGAAAAATCCTTATACTTAATTCCGGTAGATTGCAAATCAGCCGGCACAATAGCTTTGTTGGTATATGCCTATTGTAGGGAGATTAATTTTATTGATTGTCGGCTGCGCTCGGCATAACCAAATATAATTTGCTTCTGCTCTCACTTGCACGACAATTGCAAATCAGCCGGCACATTAGCTTTGTTGCTACATACCAGGCGGCACGGGAGATCAATTCTATTATATCAAAAATACCTGTATAAAGTCTTAAAGAAACATCAATATGTCCGAAAAACGATTATGTTGAAGCCTAACTTTTATAACCATTACATAAAAGAATGAAAGAGCAACACCACATATAGGAACATATAATTGCATTGCAAAAATTAACTGACAAAAAAAGTAAAAAAACAATACTGTGCCTTGATTTTTCACAGGCAGATATGTAACTTTACGGCAAATCTAAAAACTACAGATATATGGCAGCAAATATCTTTGGACGATATGTATGGCTGATTGACATACTGAGGAGGTATAAACGGCTTACGTTTCAGGAAATCAGCTCATTGTGGCAGAATAGCGGACTGAGCTACGGCGAGAAACTGCCGCTGAGAACATTCCATAACCATCAGAAGGCCATAAAGGACATTTTTGACGTGTATATAGAATGTGACAAGAAAAATCCTTATACTATATTCCGGCAGATTACAAATCAGCCGGCACAATAAAACAATCGTTTATATTACCTATATTGTTTGCAACTATTTGATCTACAGGTGTAAATACACAAAATATTTGCGAGATTACCATTTTATATTTATATATGTTTTCTAATCCCGAACTCACTTGCGGAATTAATAAAACTAAAATACAATAAAAATAATATTAGAACGTTATATTAACATAAACCAAATAAATTTTACGATTATGAAAAAAAATATTTTTTTGTTTTTGATTGCTACGATTTTTATTGGATGTAGTGATGTTAATGAAGATTTAAAGACTTCTTTGCTTGATAAAAGTCCCATCTTAACTGAACAGGATGCTAAAGCTGCCGACACAACAAATTACAATTTTTATTTAAGAAGTCCACAAAACTCAAAAACGCGTACAGTTTATACGAGTGAAGTTGACACGACCGTTTATGGATATACATCACAATCCTCTACAGGAAATGGAACATATGCCTTAAGCCGAAATTTAAAAGATCTTTTGGGTATACCAAGAAATAGTTTCTATATATGCAATTTTTATACATTAAAGTATTCTTTAACAATAGATGGCTTGGCAAATAGAACAACAAAGTTTTCAATAATTGATTCGCCAAAATGTGGGTTGTATCCCGATTATACAGATGAAGAATATGATTTGTGTGGTTATTCTTATACCCAAAGGGGCGATAATATAACACTATCAACAAAAGTTATTCATATTATCTCAGATCAAAGTGGCATTAGCTATGACATTTGGCATCCACGGAGGCCTGAAGAATTAGAATGGGTATTTAATCTTGAACGTGAAAATTAAATATTGCTATGCATAAATTAAGCGTCATATTATTTTTTTTAATTATTCCCATTTCCATTTTTTCTGGAAATGGGAATAAAATCTATTTGAAACCTATTATTGGTTTGAATCTGTATAAAACTACTGACAATTTTGTAAAACACCAAACTTCAACAGAATATAAAAACTCTCCTATTTATAAGTTCGGTTTTATCGTTGGTACAGAAATAATGTGTAGAATGAATAATTCATGGACAATTTCCTCAGGTTTAGAATACAATCAACAAGGATCTAAATACTCAGAATTTTCAACAGGAAATGATGAAGAAAAATGGTTACATACGGATGAGAATTTGGATTTACAGTATCTTAGCATACCGTTTATTCTTGCTTATAACATAGGAAGAACCCATTTTTATATAAAAGCAGGACTTAGACTTGATTTTTTGTTGTCTGCAAAATACAAATATTCAATAAACCATTATATGTTGAAAGAAGGTGTATGGATGATAATACCTGAGGATGTTGATAAAGAGAAAATTGATATTATGAATCTTTGTAATAAAGTTGGTATTAATATTCCTATTGGTGTTTCGTATGAATATAAAAAATTCACAATAGACCTGATGTATGGACTTGGACTTACTAAAATTAACAACACTACAGATAATAATATTTACAACAGGAATATTGTCTTAAAAGTTGGATATAAAATTAATTTGTAACAAAGAGGGATAGTCATGTCGAGCATACCCAAAAATAACGTTGGTCAAGGCATTCATTAACCAACGCTATTAACACAGACAGCTTTTCTAAGCAAAATCAGGAGATATTATCATTCCCATACAATCGGCACGTTCTTCAGCTGAATATACTCGTTGATGGACGACGAGTTGCGGCCTCCGCCGAGATTCCACGGGCCTTTGACAAGTACAAACGACGTAACCGTGGAAGGCACCTCACAGATAGTGGCAAACTTCAGTTTTACAGCCACATCGGGATTAAGGTTCTTCTTGTCGTCATAGTCGCAGCCAGCACCATACTCGTTGCCGTCGGCATCATAAGCCTTTGTAAGACCGGCTCCGCCTACAAGCGCATTCTGTATACTCAGGCTTACGGCCTTTACCTTAACATAAATGTCAACACGGTTGGAGCCCTTGCTGCCCTTGGCCTCAACAAACTCCAGCGTGAAATACTTTGAGCCGGGATTGCCCACCAACACACCCGAGGCTGACGGAAGATAGCTTACAGAAGGAGCATTCTGAGCTGTCGTGGTAGTGGAGGCTGTGCCGGTAGTAGTGGTTCCGGTAACTTCCTGCACGACGCCCTTGGCGGCTTCTTTCAGTTTCTTGAAAAACTGCGCATCGGCCTGCTGAGGTATTGCAAAGAGAGCTATTGCAGCAATGCAAACTGTTCTGATAATCTTTTTCATAACCAAAAAAATTTTTAATATTAAACAATCATTTCTATAAAATGCACTTATGCTCGTAACTTCTAACTTTCGCCGTTCCTGCGTTCGGCAATCTTCCGGTTGGCACTGTCGCGTGCCGCCGAATTATGGTGCAGATGTCCGTCGTCATCGCGAAACACCGGTCCGGGAGACTTACGGTTGGCAAACTCGTCAACCATCGAGCTGCCCTTGCCCATTCCGTTTGTAAGTATAAAGAATATCGCGCCACAGGCAGCCACGGTTATAAGCACCTGGAAGAACAGCGCAATAAGGGCTACAAGGAACACGAACACAGCAAGGCAGACGGCAACGACACAGACAGCCGAGAACACGGTGAAGACAACGCCGTGCTTTATACCGACAGACATTATGTTGCGCACAAGCGACCATGCAAGTCCGGCTATGACGAGAATCCAGAAGGCTGTGGTGCCGATGCTGTTCTTCGTATCATCGGAAGCGCCGAAGATGTCTGCTCCGACAGATAGCACAAACACTACGGGAAACGTAAGCACAAAACAGATGAAAAGCAGTTTCATCGAGAGCGACTTGCCCATCATTTCCTCAAGCACACCCTTAAACATGAATATCTGTCCTATCTGAAGCACCACAAACACTGCAAAGGGTATAAGGCGGAACAGCTTTGACCAGAATCCGTACTCCTTTGACAGGCACCACCACATACAGTTGTTGCCCACTATAGCATAAATAAGAACCTCGAGGATAGTGGCGGCAAGCATGCAGCCGGCAGCCGTGAGTATAGGCAGGTTGCTTTTACTGCCGTTTCGCCCCTGAAACAACAGGGCTACGAAGCCGCCCAATACCAGCAGGAAGACAAGCCAGTAAGGCAGAGTTGACGTTAACAGAATTTCTTTCATGGCATATAGATTATATTTAACTTATTACAGCGTACAGGCACATCTGATGTCGTTTGCAACATTTACATAGACGAATGTATATTGTTTTTAATATTTTTTGCAAATATAACTACAAACATATATTTACACAATAACGGAAATCCGTGATTTTATGCACATAAAACCGTTATTCCGTCAACATTTAGCTAAGAATCAATACAAAAACAATATCAGGATATCATAAGCATGGCATAGTATGGCTTAAACCCCAATCGCTTTTTATGTTCAAATCCAAATATTTTAACTATTTTTTTAACAATTATGTAGACATTCTATATTCAGGATTGTAAAGTTTGTGATTTCTGGCCATGGCAGTAACAAGATGGATCAGTTTGTTCTTGACATTGTTAAGTGCGACCTGATTTTTCTTCCCCTCTTCCACAAGCCCCGAACAATATTTCGAAATGGTCTTGTTATATCTGATAGCAGCCAATGCCGCCTGCGTCAACATGGCCTTTATCTGCCAGTTGGCCATATAGTGTACATGGGGATCAGTATTTATGCTGGTACACGAAACTTTGCCAAATGGAGCTATGCCATAGTAACACGCTATCTTTCTTGCATCATAGTTGAACCTGCGGAAGTTGTAGGTATATACCATCAGACAGACCGCGTTCTGGAATCCCATGCCCAGCATGGAAGTTACAATGCGGTAAATCTCAGAGAGTTCATAGTTGGCCTCTATGAGCTCTGATATCCGCCTGCCCAACTTTTCTATCTCCTTGTTCAGTTCTGATACTATATGCCTGCCGCTCTGTGAGATTATTGTCTTTACGTGGGACTTCTCCATGGTCAGTCTCTAAGAGACTGACCATGGAGAAGCCACAATAAAGACAATGTTATAAAAATAATAGCTAAAATATTTGGATTTGAGCATAAAAAGCGATTGGGGTTAAAATAATGATTTCCATCATAATATCATTCCCATCCGTCCCATAAGTCTTATTAGCCTTATTAGGCTCATAAGTCCCATACGCCGTGGAACCAAAAAAAAAGAGTCCCTGACATCATAACTGACGTCAGGGACTCAA
>UMLR01012402.1_pt1 | contig 21237 bp, 18 predicted proteins | sample 1966741 | NCBI WGS metagenome assembly UMLR01 (sample SAMEA4836207, study PRJEB28245) | human gut metagenome | biome: gut microbiome; material: fecal sample | place: Denmark | collected 2008 | reverse complement strand
TGGTGGATATTCACAACATGTTGAACGCACGAAGTCCGTTATATAAAAATGTATTTGAGCAAAATACCTTACTGCAAATATTTATCTTTGTTGTAAACAAACCACATTGAAGCTTTTGTGCGGTTATTCACATTAAGCTTTAAAAATATTTTATTCATATACGACTTCACTGTTTCTTTTGACAAACCAAGTTCTTTGGCTATTTCTTTATTTGACATTCCTAGACAAGCACAATTTAGCACATCCAACTCACGAGAAGTCAACTTTCTTTGAAAGTTAGTTTTTAATTCCATTTTTTCAATTTCCATACTTTAATTTTAATTTATCATAAAATTTAATTTTAGTATTCAATCATTTAGCTTAATAAACTATATGCAAAATTAATAAATTGCTATAAAATTATTAAATGAATATTTTAAAATTTATAATCAAACGACTTATTCAAGCAATACCTGTTTTAATTATGGTGTCAATTTTGAGCTTTTTTATAATAAGACTAAGTCCGAGTGATCCGTTGTCGGAAATGAGATTGAACCCTGCGATTTCACAAGAAACCATAAATCATGAAATAAAACGGTTAAAACTTGATAAACCAATTTACGTTCAATATTTTTACTGGATGAAAGGCTTTATCAAGGGTGATTTGGGATATACAACAAATGGAGAAAAAGTTTCGCAAAAACTGAAAGAACGTATTCCAAACACTTTGCTTTTATCATTTGTTGTTATTTTTTTCACTTGGGCCATGGGTGTTCCTCTTGGAATTTTGGCAGCTTCTAACCAAAACAAACCACTTGATAAAACAATTATAATTATGTCAACAATTGGCATGGCTATTCCTTCATTTTTTCTGGCACTTCTTTTCTTAATGTTTGCAGTTAAAACTGGGCTATTTCCGGTTGGGGGCTTAACATCGTATAATTTTTCCAATATGACATTTTTAAATAAAATTTTGGATATAGCACATCATATTTTTCTTCCGGCCTTAACTTTAATTATCATTTCACTTGCTTCAATAATCCGACAAATGAGAGGCAATCTTCTTGATGTTTTAAATTCTGATTATTTAAAGTTTGCAAAAGCAAAAGGGTTATCAAATTTTAAGATTTTATATAAGCACGCGCTTCGCAACGCATTAAACCCGATGCTTTCTCTTTTGGGGTTTGAATTCGCATCACTTTTAAGCGGTGCTGCTTTGACTGAGTATGTTTTTCAGTATCCCGGACTTGGAAGGCTTATACTTGAAGCTGTGTTAAGAACGGATACTAATTTGATTATGGCCTCTTTAATGCTCGGAACAATAATGTTAATTTTAGGAAACCTTATTGCTGATATACTTTTGAAACTTTTAGATCCGAGGATAAATTGATATGAACAAAAACACGACAAAAAAAAACAAATTTAAACTACTTCTAAAAGACAATATCGTGTTCTTTGCCTTTGTTGTTCTTGTGTTATTATATATTTGTTCTATTTTTGCTGAATTTATTTCCCCATACAGTGCATATTCTTCAAACAAAGAATTGTCTTATGCACCCCCTTCAAACATTTATATTTTAGATAAAAACAACAAACTTACATTTCCTTATACTTACAATTATAAACGAGTGTTCAACGAATCCAAGTTCAAAGTAGATTATGTTGAAGACACATCAAAAGCTTACAAGTTAAAACTTTTTGTAAAAGGCGATGAGTATAAATTTTTAGGGGTAAAAACAAATTTACACTTGTTTGGAACACCAAAAGGTGGAAAATTTTTTCTTTTGGGAACAGATATAAACGGGCGTGATTTTTTTTCGCGTCTTATGATAGGTAGTCGAATATCACTTTTTATAGGCTTTATAGCAATTTTAATATCCGTTCCACTAGGCCTTCTTTATGGTGGAATTTCTGGTTATTTGGGTGGCAAGGTTGATGTTGTCATGATGAGACTTGCAGAAGCCATTATGTCGGTTCCAAGTTTTTATCTGCTAATTATTTTAGCAGGAATTTTGCCTGCAAATTTGACAAGCACACAAAGATTTATTATGATAACAGCTATATTAGCTTTTGTTTCGTGGGCTTCTCTATCAAGGATAATAAGAGGCATGGTTTTGTCAATAAAAACAAGGGAATATGTTCTTGCAAGCGAAGTTATTGGACAATCAAAGTTAAATATAATAATAAAACACATTCTTCCTCAAACTTTAACATTTACAATCATTGCAGTGTCACTTTCCATACCTTCATATATTTTGTCTGAAAGCGCGTTAAGTTTCATTGGGTTGGGCATCCAACAGCCTGATGCAAGCTGGGGAAATTTGCTTAAAGATGCTCAAAGTTATATCGTTATAACCTCTCGCCCTTGGCTTCTTGCAAGCGGTCTTATGATTTTTATAACCGTCCTTGCTTATAACATTTTAAGCGACAAGATAAGAGATGTTTTTGACACAAGTCTAAGATAAAAAATAAAATTATTATTACTCCAAATTTTAAAAACTCAGTTTAGTCTTATATATTATGAATTAGAACATAAAATTGCGATTTATGTTTTTTTGATATAAAATATTTTATAAGTAAGAAAGTAATTTTGACATGTTTGGAGTGAAAAATGCAAGTATCATTAAATTGGTTATCAGAATATACTGATATAAGCGACTTGACACCTGAGTCAATTGCTTCAGGGTTGACTATTGCCGGACTTGAAGTGGAAGAAATTGAACGTACAGGCCCAAAGTTTGAAAATATAAAAGTTGCCAAAATTGTTGAAATAAACAATCATCCAAATGCTGACAAACTTCATTTGGTGACTGTAGACATTGGCAAAGAAACCAAAACTGTTGTTTGTGGCGCTCAAAACATTGAAGTTGGTCAAGTAATTCCTTATGCTTCTGTTGGATCCAAAGTGTTTTCAAGAAAAACAGGTGAGCAATTTGAACTTGTTAAAACTTCAATTCGTGGTGTTGAATCTGTTGGAATGTTGTGCTCTGCTGATGAGTTGGGATTAAGTGATTTTAATTATCAAGAAGAAGACGGAATTTTGATACTTAGCAAATTTTTAGATAACCTAAAATTGGGTGATGATTTGGCAAAAGTGCTTGGAATAAAAAAAGATGTTATTTTACACACTGCACCAACTGCCAATCGTGGTGATGAAATGTCTATAATTGGTGTGGCGCGTGAAGTTGCGGCTGTGTTCAATCGTAAATTTCTCTTTTCACCTCTTGAAAACCAAAATGAACCCCAAACTCCCAATTTTAAAGTTGAAATTATCGATGAAAATATTTGTAAATATTATGCAATTGGCGTTTTAAAAGATATTAAAATTAAACCTTCACCTAAATGGATGCAAGAAAGATTGATTTCAGCCGGTGTTCGTCCAATAAGTAATGTTGTCGATATCACCAACTATGTTATGCTTGAATATGGTCAACCATTGCATGCTTTTGATTTTGATAAACTTGATGGTTACTTATGTGTAAGAAAAGCTTCTGAAAACGAAAAAATAGTAACACTGGACGGAATTGAAAGAAACTTGACAGATCAATCGGTTGTCATTGCAACAAAAGAAAAACCTGTATGTATCGCGGGCGTTTTTGGTGGAGAAAACTCCGAAGTTGATGAAAATACAAAAAATATAGCTCTTGAAAGCGCATATTTTACTCCTTCAACTAACCGCAAAAGTGCAAGAAGTGTTGGCTACAGAAGCGAAGCATCAGCCAGATTTGAAAGAGGCATAGATTTATATTCTTGCCAAAAGGCCTTATATCGAGCTATATCATTGCTTATTGAACATGCTGAGGCAAAATTTGAAGGTATTGTTGAAGATAAAAAATATGAAGATAAATTAAACCAAATAACATTGCGTTTTAACGAAATAAAACGTATTTTAGGCTGTGAAATCGAAAACACTCGTTGTATTGAAATACTTGACAAACTTGGATTTAAGCTTTTAGGAAGCAATGAAACAGCCGCTAAGTTTGAGGTTCCGGGGTTTCGACAAGATGATGTTTATCGAGAAATTGATTTGATTGAAGAAATTGCAAGAATCAACGGATATGATAAAATTGTGCCAACATTGCCTTCAAATTCAAATTCCATAGATATTAATCTTGAACAAAAATGTATTTCAAAAATTAACGATATATTTTTAGGCAATGGATTTTTTGAAGCAAAAAGTTCATCATTGATCGGCAAATCGCTGCTTGAAGAATATTCATTCCCTTATGATTTTGAAAAATCTGTAAGTGTAATTAATGCTCAATCGGAAGATTTTTCTTTGCTTCGTCAAAGTCTTTTGCCAAATGCTTTGAATTATTTAAAATATAATTTAAAAAACAATCAAAAAGATGTTATGCTATATGAAATAGGCAAAACATATTTCAAAACAGGTCAAACACCTGATGAAATTAATTCTTCCGTTGAGGAAAATTTGATGTTGAGCTTTGTTATTTCAGGCAAACTTGAAAAAGCTATGTGGTGTGGAAATGATTCTGCAAGTTTCTATGCTCTAAAAGGTGTTGTTGAAAATATTTTTGAAACATTTAAAATACAAAACAGAATTCGCTATGAAAAATGTGACAAAACCTTTTTCCATCCTGCAAAAAGTGCAAAAATTGTTTTGCTTGATAAAAAGCCACAAATCCTTGGTTATTTTGGAGAACTTCATCCTTTGATTAAAGATAAAGCTAAGTTTTCAAGCAAAGTTTATATTGGTGAATTGAATTTAGATTCGATTTTAAAAACAGTTTGTTCAACTTCTCAACATGACATTAAATACAAAAAAATATCTGTTTATCCGACAAGCGAAAGAGATATTGCATTTATTATCGACCAAAAGATACCTTCTGATGAAATTATAAAAAATATGAACAAGCTTTTGAAAAAAGACATTGTTAATTCTGTAAATATTTTTGATGTCTATGAAGGTGAAAATATTCAAAAAGATATGAAAAGTGTTGCGTTCAATGTCAAATTCCAATCAAATGACGGAACTTTAAATGATGACACAATAAATGAGCAAATTAGCAATTTGAAACAAGGCTTAAGAAAAGTTTATCCTGACATTCAATATCGCGAGTAAAAAAATTATAAGTTTTGCTGTTTTATTTTTGTTTCTAAACTAGTTTTTCCTGACAATGGCAATGATATTGAGAATTTGGTTCCAACATTTTCTTTTGATGAAACTTTTATGTCTCCTCCGTGGGCAATTATTATTTTTCTTGAAATATATAAGCCCAGTCCCGAGCCTATTTTACGATATTTTTTTGCAGATGACACAAATTTATCAAAGATAATTTTGCAATATTCTTCAGTCATTCCAATTCCGCCATCTATAATTTCAATTTCAATTTCGTTATTATTTTTATCCAAAATATTTACTACAATTTTTCCCTCATTTGGCGTATATTCAGAAGCATTTGTAATTAAATTGTTTATAACTCTTTCAATTTCAATAGCATCATATTCTAAAATTTCAACCTTTGTTTTGTAGTTTATGCATAAAACTTGCTGTTTTTGATTCAAAACATATTTTAAATTGTTGCTACATTTTTCTAGCAGTTTTTTTAAATTATTTTTTTCTTTATATATTTTCAACTGTCCTTTGTCACTTTTGTATTTTAACAGTAAATTATCAGTCATATTTTTCATAAAATCACAAGAAGCACGAACTTCTTCCAATACAGTTTTTACACCATCAGAAATTGAACCGAATTGCCCGTATATTAACAAATCCAAAGCTTGAAGTTGGGCTCTTATTGGTGTTTTTAAGTCGTGAGTTAACGTTGCAATAAAAGTGTCTTTTTGCTGTTCTATTTCAATGTCCTCAGTGATATCACGAACAATTGCCATAAAACCTGTTAATTGACTATCTTTATTAAATATTTTTGTTAAACTCATGTCAATATGAATAAGTTCCTGCCCGGTTTTAACTTGAGTTTTAATTTTTAGTATTTTTAAATCAGATACTTTAAAATTCAAAAATTGAGCATTTATTATCCTTGGTTCATGCCATAAAAAATCCTGAATTTTTTTTGCTTTTTCCGAAAACAACAAAACCTTTTTGTTCCTTGACACAATATTAAAATTAATATCCATTAAAATTATTTCGTTGTTTGAAAATTCAAGAACATTATCCAGTTTTTCTTTTTCTGTCCACAACAATGCTTTTAGCTTTTCCAATTTTATAATATTAAAAACCTGAGTGCGCAATCTTATCATGTTTATTGGTTTTTCAATATAATTATATAAACCCATTGTTTTTATATTGATTTCTTGGCACACAGAATTATCATTTGTTATAAATAATATTGGTGTTTTAGAATTCATCTTCGATTTTTTTATGGTTTCCATCAAAGCGATGTCGTATTGATTTGCATTTATAATTAATAAATCAAATTTTATAGTTGTTAAAAATTTATAAATTTGATTAGTTTTTAAACTTGAATATAAATTCATTTCAAAAACATCAAGAATATCACTAATAAGTTCAATACTTCTTTCATTATTTTCAACGATAAGGATATTACAGTTATGAAATTTCTCAAATTTATTATAATTTAATTCTGAGGCATCTTTGCTCATTAAGTTATTTTTTTCTTTCTTCAAAGCATCAAACTGAATCGGATGGGTTAGTAAATCATATATTCCTAAGTTTCTTGCAAATAAAACTTCTTCTTTGTTGGCTAATTTACATACTCCCCAAAACTTTATATCTTCATTATTTTTTAAGAAAGTTTTTAAACACTTATTGTAATTTTCATCAAAAATGTCAATATCAATTAAAAATTGATTGTAAACTTTAAGTAATTTATGAATATTCGTATTAATTGATTTTTTATTTAGTTCCAAATAATCAACTTGAAAGTTAAGTGGTATTGTCAACTTTGGACATTTCTCTATGGTTTTATTGGTAATATATAATATTTTATACATATTTATCGCTCATAAATATTTTTACTATAAAAACATTAATATCAACAAACTATAAAATAAATTACCCGATTAGACAATAGACTGTCAAAACTATTTTAACTTTTTAGGCACAGGATCGTATCCGCCACTTGAAAGTGGGTGACATCTTATAATTCGTTTGATTCCAAGCAAAGCCCCATTAAATACACCAAACCTTTCAACCGCTTCAATCATATAATTTGAACAAGTAGGATAAAAGCGACAAACTTTTGGTGTAAACTTTGAAAAAAACTGATATATTTTTATTAAATGTATAAAAATATTTTTCATTTTAAAAAAAAATAACTACAAACTTATAAAATAATTTGAATACATAAGCATTGAAAAATCTTTGAAATAGCTGACCTGAGTTGCAGAAGCACTTTGCACACAAATTTTTGTCTGATGATGAGGTGGAATGTTTAAAGCACCTGCAACAGCAGCTTGAATGACATCACGATTCGTTACAACAACTAATCTTTTTGTCAAATTATCTTTAATTAAATTTGAAATAACAGAATTTACTCGTTTATTAAGATCATTTAAAGATTCACCGTCTTGAGGTGCATAATCTGCTTTGTTTGCCTTGTAGTCAACAAATTCCTCAGGATATTTATCCATAATTTGTTCAAAGTTGAGTCCGTTCCATTTTCCTGCACGACGAGTGTATAAATTCGGAATTATTTCAAAATCTTGTTTCAAAACCCGAGCCAAAATGCCTGCTGATTTTATACAATCACAAGAATCAGAAGAATATATTTTATCAACTTTTAATCCACGACTTTGCACCCATTTGCTGATTCGTTCCATTTCAACACGCCCAAGTTCATTTAAAGGTGGGTAATTTATATCATCATTTAATATGTCACTATCAGTATAGACTGTTGAACCGTGTCGTATAAAAGTTATTTTACATTTTCGTTTAATCATATTTTTATTTTATCATGTTTTTTTTATTATGTACATTAATATTTTTTTTGAATATATTTTTTACAATAGTAATTTGTTAATTTTTGTATATTTTTTTAATAAAACTGGCAAATTTTATTTTTACGGTTTTTATATGAGTAGAAAAAAGGAATTCTGCGAGAAAGAAGGGAAAGTTTGTGAAAATAAACAAATTCAATCAGAATATTACTTTTGGTCAAGCTTTGACAACAAAGGAAAAAGAGCATGGTAAAGAAAAAATAAAAGAAGCCATGAGACTTTTGGATATAGACACTATAACTTTTATTGCCCCGGAAGCTTCATTGCCTGTTGATGAAAGTAAAAATATAGGTTTGGGTCAATATAATTCAAAAACGGCTCAAGATTTTTTGGATTTTATGAAATCATACACCGGAATGAATATTGTTAAAACTTTGCCTCAAGGTAATTATCGTTATAAAGATAGCGGATATTGTGGTGCTTATAATAGTTCTGCTTTAAATTTAGGGGTTCAACTTATAAATCTTGAGCAGCTTACACAGAACAAATATGGTTCAATTCTTTCAAGTGAAACTTTTAATAAAGTTGTTGAAGATAACAAAGAAACACAAGAGAAAGGTCTTGCCAATTTTGAAAATATCGTTTACAAAAATACCCCATTTCACAGCGCTTTAAAAGAAGCTTATCAAAATTTTAAAAAATCTGACAATCCGACTGTTAAAAAGTTGAAAGAAGAATTTGAAAGTTACAAAAAAGAATATAACGACATTCTTGAACCAATGGCGTTATTTAAAGCATTGCAAAAAGAAAATGATGAAGATGACTATACAAGATGGAATGATGTTGACAAAAATTTATTTAACACGGATATAGTCAATGAAAATGACAGAAATAAACGCATTTCAGAAATTAAAGCAAAATATTCTGATGAAATGGAGTTTAATTATTTTAAAGAGTTTTTGGCTGAAAGAAATTTAAGAGAAGCGAAAGAAGAAATAAACAACAAGAATTTAAAACTTATGGGTGATTTTTTAATTGGCTTTTCAAAAGACGAAATATGGGCACACCCCAAGGCTTTTGCGGATGCATATATTGGCTCTGCAGAATGGGGCTTGAATGCACTTGACTATGCAACAATTTGTGATGAAAATTCTGAAAGCAATAAACTTTTGAAAAGAAAAATTGAACTTTTTGCCAAAAGGTATGATGCCATTCGTATTGATGTCGGTTGGTCATACGTAAAACCTATTTTATATTGTGAAACAGAAGAGCAAAGACAAAAATTGAGACAAAATTATGTCAATGACTATGGTCGTCGTTATATATTAAAAAATCCATTAAACGATAAACTTTTAAATATTATAGAAAATACGGTAAAAGCTACAAAAGGTAACAGATTTAACAAAGGTGATTTAATTTATGAAATTGAAGCCGGAATAAGTGATTTTTCGGTGTATGATTGGCGCAACCAAAGAGTTGTTCAACCTTTTGATGGTCGAAAGATTATTCAAAGCACATGTTATATGAACGAAAATTATGCAACGGTTGATTTTATTGAAAATCAAATGAAAATTCCTCGCGATAATTATGTTCTTATGGTTGGCAACCACGACCACTTGGCTTTGAATGCTTATGCTGAAGAAATTGACAATGATGATGTTTTTAAGACAAATGGGAATGATGTTAAAGAAAATAAAAATAATCAAATTCCTGCTCTTAGCAAAGAGTTGAAACTTGATGAAAATGTTTTAAAAACAGATAAAAACGAGTGGATTAAAGCAAAATTTGCACAGCTTTTCTTGGCAAAAAATATTAAATTATTCTTTATGGACGTGTTTGGAAGAAAAGAACAGTTTGATTCTCAAGCAAACAACGGAAAAAATAATTATCGTTATATGATTCCATCTGATTATGAAAAAAGTTATCACACCGCCGTTCAAAACGGGAATGGCTTCAACATTTATGATTCGTTGACAAAAGCGATGAAAGCAAAAGGCTTGGATAAAGATAACAAAAAGCTATATAAAGATCTTAACAAACTCAGCAAAAAACTTTATAAAAAAGGTGCTCTCACTGAAGCAGAAGCAAACAAAAAACGAAAAATAAAAATTGCCGGAATTTCTACTGTTGCCATACTTGGATTTTTGGGCACTACCTTGGGAATTATATTTGGAATAAAGCACAAAAACAAACAAAAAGAATTGCAGGAACAAATTGATGATCAAATTGAAGAATAATTTGTTATAAAATTACCTTTTAAGTATAATTTAATTATGGATAAACACTTAAAAACATTGGAATTTGATAAAGTCCTTGAAGAACTTGCAAAGTTTACGGATTTTGAGTTGACAAAAAACAAAATATTCAAATTAAGACCAACATCTGATATAAACAAATTACACAAACAATTTTTAATGTCCGATGAAATGAAAAATGTTTTAAGGTTGAATTTGAGTTTGCCATTGAACAAACTTTATGACATCTTTCAACCCATTAATGACTTGAAATACAAAAGAACTCTGTCGATTGAAAGCTTAATACATCTTGCTTGTGAATTGAAAACTTCGCGTTTGGTAAAAAGTTTTTTTGCAAAATACCAAAAGGATTTTGAAAATCTGTTTTGTTTTACTTCAAATTTGTTTTCTGACAAAGAATTGGAGGATGAGATTTTTAACACATTTGATGACAAGATGAATGTTGTAGATGAAGCCTCGATGGAATTGAGAAATCTCCGAAATCAAAAGAGAAGTTTTGAACAAAATATCAAAGATACCATTTCAAGTTTGCTTACCAACCCCAATTTTAACAAATATCTTCAAAATGATATCGTTACAACAAGAGATGGAAGAAGTGCTTTTCTTGTCAAAGCTGAAAACAAAAACAAAATTGATGGAATTATTCTTGATGCTTCTTCAAGCCTTCAAACTTATTACATTGAACCAAAAGAATTGGTCACTTTGAACAACAAGTTGCGAAACATTGAAATTGAAATAAATAAAGAAATCGAAAAAATATTATTTTCTTTAAGCCAAAAAATCGAGCCGTTTACATTAGAAATTGAAAGAAATTCAAATATTCTTGTGGAACTTGACTTTATCTATGCAAAAGCAAAGTATTCTCACAAATTTGACCTATGCACTCCACAATTTGTGAAAGAGAAAATTATAAACTTAAAGGAAATGAAAAACCCCATATTGCAGCTTGTTTGTGAAAATATTGTAAAAAATGATTTTTATATGGATGAAAACTCAAACGCAATAATAATAACAGGTTCAAACACTGGTGGCAAAACAGTTGTGTTAAAAACGATAGGACTTGCTGTCTTGATGGCTGAATCCGGGCTTGATGTTGGGGCGACAAGTGCTAAAATTTATTTGTTTGACAAGGTGCTTTGTGATATTGGTGATGAGCAAAACATTTTGCAGAACCTTTCAACTTTTTCTGCACATTTAAAAAATATAAATAATATTATTAATGAAACAACTGAAAACAGTCTTATACTTTTTGATGAAATATGCTCCGGAACTGACCCCGTGGAAGGAGAAGCGCTTGCACAAGCAATATTAAGCTTTATACAAAAAATGAAAGCGTTTTCAATTTCAACGACTCACTTTAGTTCCTTGAAAAATCTGGCGTTTATAAATAAAAATTTTTTAAATGCGTCTGTTGCTTTTGACAATGAAACATTGAAACCAACTTATAAACTTTTGCTTGGCATTCCCGGATTAAGCCATGCTATTAATATTGCTTCAAATCTTGGATTGGATAAAGCGATTATAGACGAAGCAAGTGAGATTATTAACAAAAAACAAAACGGTCAAAATGCAAATTCAAACATAAACAATGAAATAATCGGAAAAATCATTAATACTCACAACAAAATTGAAAAACATAATAAAGAATTAGAAAAAAAAGAACTTGATGTGAAAAAAATTGAAAAAGAATACATTGAAAAACTGGAAACGTTAAAAAATGAAAAACGCAAAAATTTGACCAAATTTAAGAAAAAATATCAAAATAAATATGAAAAGACAAGAAGTGAGCTTAAAGATATTATTGAAAACGCAAAGAAAGCCAACGATAAAAAAGTTTTTGTGACTTCATATAATAAAATAGCGAACCTTGAGAAATCAAGTTTTACAATGTTTGAAGAAGATGAAAATGAACTTAGCAACGATTATAAAAAAATCGACTGGAACAGTATAAAACCAAATGACAAAGTATTGCTTAAAAATTTAAATCAGCCGGCGGTGTTTTTAAATCATGTTAAAAAAGGCAAAACTGTTCAAATTCTTCTGGGAAACATAAAAACAGTGGTTGAAATAAATAAACTGGCAAAGTTTGAAAATTCTTATATAAGCAAAAATATAAAACTAAAGAAATTTAAGAAACAAAAACCATTTGAATTTGAACGCAACAATCTTCCTTCAAAAGTTGACCTTCGAGGAATGAATGTTGATGAAGCGATAAGAACCGTTGAATATTATGTTGATAAAGCGATTTTAGCAAATATGACCAATTTGACAATAATTGCTGGCAAAGGAACAGGGGCTTTGAAACAAGCTGTTGGTGATTATGTGAAAAATTCAAACTACATAACCAAATACCGCACAGGAACAATGGAAGAAGGCGGGGATTGCGTGTTTTTTCTTGAAGTTTAGATTATGCATATAATTTATTTTATGATATTATATAATAGATGAATTTATTTTGTTATTTTTGAAAGTGAGATTGAGAAATGGAAAAGTATAGAATTGGAACTGATGTTGGTGGAACAAATGTAAAAATAGCATTGGTTGATAACAAAGGCGCTTTAGTATATTCAAACACAGTGCCAACCCGTGCTGAAATGGGTTATGAATACACAATAAACAACATCAAACAGGCAATTCACGATTTGATGAAAGAAACAAACACTTCAAAAGAAAATATTGAAGGAATTGGATTTGGTTTTCCGGGTCAAATAGATTTCACAAACGGTGTTGTTCGAGCATTGCCAAACATCCCGGGATGGGTGAATGTTCCTTTGTCAAAAATAATGGAAGATGAGTTTAAAATTCCGACTCGAGTTGACAATGATGTTCGCGTTGCAGCTTTGGGCGAATTGAATTTTGGAGCAGGGGTTGGATGTCAAAATCTTGTTTGTATCACTGTTGGAACAGGAATCGGTTCTGGTTTAATCATAAACGGAAAACTTGTTCGAGGTGCAAGCAATGCAGCAGGTGAAATTGGACATATAAAAATGCAAATGTTTGACGGTCCTATTTGCGGTTGTGGAGATCAAGGATGTTTTGAAGCGTTTGCTTCGGGCCCATCCATTGTTGCTATGGCTTATGATTATATTAAAGGTGGAAAATCTACAAAATTTAGAGAACTTGCTTCAGGTGGAGAAATAACTCCTTATATTGTAGCTGAAGCAGCAAAAGCAGGAGATTGTGTTGCACTTAAAATTTTTGAAATTATTGGTGAATACATTGGCATTGGTTTGTCTTCTGTCATAAATCTTTTAAACCCTGAAAAAATCGTTATTGGCGGCGGTGTTGCAGATGCCGGCGATATTCTTTTTGATCCTATTCGCAAAACCATAGAAAAGCGTGCAATGAAAATTCAAGCTGAGGCTTGTCAAATTGTTAAAGCGAAACTTGGTAACACTGCAGGGGTCATTGGGGCAAGCCTTCTTATTAAAAGCTAAGTGAATAATTTTTATGAATGCATACTTTTTATATGGAAAAGAAGATTATGATATAAATAAAAAAATTGAGGATTTGAAAAACGATTTTTTAGATCCTCAATTTTCTTCACTTAATTTTAAAGTTGTTAATAATCCAAATTATGACACACTTGAAGCAACTCTTTTGTCACAAGGCTTTATGAATATTAACACAGTCATTGTGATAAATTGTGAAAGGTATTTTTTTGATAAAGATAAAATTGATTTTTCGGATAAAGAATTAAAAAGTCTTGAGAAAATTTTAAATAGTGATTTGTCTTCAAATAAAAAAATAATATTTGTTGCAAAAATACCAAGAGATTCGCAAAAAAAAATTGATACAAGGCGAAAAATTTTTAAGATTTTAGCTTCAAACAAAAAAAATACTTTTGAATTTGATGAGTATAAATCTTATGATAAAAACTTGCCGTCAAGAGTTGTTGAAATTGCTAAATCTTTAGGCTTAAAAATCAATGCACAAATTGCACAATCATTGATTAAGTATTCGGGAGTCAATTTGAATGTTTTGGCAAGTCAGCTTGAAAAACTAATTTTGTCGATTTATCCTAAAAAAACGGTTGAAATAAGTGATATTAAAGAGTATTGCACGCATTGTGACGATGTTTTTTCTTTGGTGGATAAACTTTTTGAAAAAAATAAAGACGGCATTTTGACTGAACTTAAAAGTTTGTTTTTAAAACGCCATCCGCTTGAAATACTTGCTGTTTTACAATCCACTATTTCAAATTATTTAGTTATAAAAAATTATCAAAATAAATTGTCAAACTTTGAAATATCAAAAAAAGTAGGAATTCATGAATATCGTGTTAAACTGGCGGTTGATAAAATGAAAAATACATCTTTAAATGAACTTACGAATTTAAAACTAGCATTAATTAAAGCTGAAGAAAGTATTAAAGAGGGTAAGTTGAACGAAAATTTAGCTTTGGAGATTGTTTTGTTGAACTTTTAAACCTTTTGTGAAAGCAAATTTTTCAATTGTTCTATAACCAATGCTGCATCATCAACAATACCAACATCGCAATGATTGAAAATTGGAGCGTTTTTATCATTATTAACGGCAATAATTTTCTGACAATTTTTAATCCCACATAGGTGTTGAATGGCGCCGCTTATCCCAAAAGCAATGTATAAATCTGCTGAAACGCTTTGACCTGTTTGTCCTATTTGAACATCAGGTGAAGCAAATCCGGCTTCAACAGCCAATCTTGAAGCTCCAATTTGTGCCCCCATAATATTTGCTAAATTTTCAAGTTTTGCAAAACCTTCTTTATTTTTTAGCCCCATACCACCGGATAGTATTATTTTAGCATTTGCCAAATCATTGTTTATTTCTCGTTTGATGAGCTTTATTAATGACAATTTACTTTTATATTCATTAAAATCGTAATCTTTGAAAATTATTGCCGGATTATTTTCTTCACATTTTTCAACTTTAAAAACATTTTCTCGAATGGTTGCCATTTGAGGATATGTTTTTGACCAAATGGTCGCCATCAACTCACCACCAAATGTCGGTCGTGTTGCACTTAAATTCTTTTCATCATTAATATCAAGTTCAATACAATCAGCAGTCAAGCCTGTATGCAACGAATTTGAAATCATTGGTGCTATTGTTCTGCCAATGTTTGTGCCACCTATTAAAAAAATTCTTGGGTTTGTTTCAAGCACTATATCTTTTATACAAGCACAATAATAATCACCGTTAAACTCTTTAAAATTGTCATTTTTTACAATTATTATTTCGTCAAGATTGTAACATTTTAGTTCATTTACCATTTCATCATAATTTAAATCATTTTGGCATAAAATTAATAACTTAAGTTTTGCCCCGTCACCAAGTTTGTTTTTTAAAGAATTTGCTTTACTTAAAAGTTGGAAAACACAAGGACGCAATATATTCGAAATAGAAATTTCTCCAAAAATCAAAATATCATTCATACGTTAATCCTCATAATAGTCAAACAACTTTTGAACTTCTTTTAAAATAATTTTTGCATTGTCGTTGGATGACAAATCATTATATATTTTTTTTTCACGATTGTTATCTCCACTAAATCTATAAGCGTTGTATACATATGTTGGAGAGCCTTTTAAACCAACTTGATTTTTTTCAAAACCTAAATCATTTGATGTAATAATTTTAATATCTTTTTTTTGACTTAACATATATCCTAAAACATTAGGATTTCGCAATTTGCAATTGTTGTTTATCACACACAAAAGGCTTTTTAGTGGCATTTTAATTATATTGAAACTGTCATCAAAATTTTGCTGTACAACAATAGACTCATCATTTGTTTCAATTAATGAAGAAACATATGTAACAACCGGTATATCAAGATTAATCGCAATTCCCGGGCCGGTTTGAGCCGTGTCACCATCTTGGGCAAATTGTCCACAAATAACAAGGTCAAAGTCGTCTTTATAAACAAACTTTATTGCTTGCGCCAAAATTTTAGAGGTGACATAAGAATCAGACCCTAAAAACAATTTGTCTGAAATTAAATAACCTTCATCACATCCAAGGGCAAGTGCATATTTTAATACTTCGCAAGCTTTATCAGGCCCCATTGAAAACACACTTATATGAGTTTGTTTGTCTTGATACGCTTCTTTAATATCAAGTGCCATTTCAAGAGCATACTCATCACAAAGATTTATCACACTATCCATATGAGCTCTATCGATAGTGTTATTCTCCGTCCATTTGATTTTACCAGTATCAGGAACCTGTTTTATACAAACAGCTATTTTCAATTGTTGTTTCATACAAACTTGTCCTTTTTTATTTTAATTTTTAATTTAAAGATTCCAAAAGTTCTTTGGCTTCATCAAAATCAGGCAACAGATCATTTGCTTTATTTAAATATTCGCGAGCTTTATCATTTTGTGTCAATTTTATGCAACATTTTCCCAAATTTAAAAGTAAATATGGATTGTTTTTATAATTTTCATATAGTTTTTCAAAATAATTTTTTGCTTCGTCGAAATTATTTAACTCCATATTAACAAGCCCCAAAAGATTTAAAGTTTCAGCATTAAGGTTTATTAAGTAGGCTTTTTCAAGCATCTGACGGGCTTTTTCATATTCTTTGTTTGTATAATAAACATTTCCAAGATTATACAAAACCATGGCATCACTTGGATTTATTTCGTATGCCTTTTCAAGAGTCATGCAAGCGTTTTCAAGGTCGTTTAGTTTTATATAATTTATGCCCATAAATTTTAAGATTTCAAAATTATTGTTGTCTAATTCATAAGCTTTATTATAAAGTGTTTTAGCGGAAATAAAATCGCCGGTTGCACTTAAGTAATTAGCATATTCAAAATTTATAAGTGGGTTATCAGGTTCAAGTTTTAAAGCGATTTGAAATTCATCGTTTGCTTCACTTATTAAATGTTGATTCAAATATATAGCTCCCAAATCCTTATGAGCAAGCGCATTTTCAGGTTCCATTTTTATAACCTTTTTAAACATTTCAATGGCTTCGCTTGTGTCACCGGTTTGATATAAAAGAATAGCATAGTTGTAAAAAACATCTGCGTTTTCTTGTTTTTTGTTTATTACAGCTTTTAAAGCATCTTTTGCCAACTCAAAATTACCCATACTTCGATGGCACAAAGAAAGCTGTTGAGCAATCTGTATTGATTGTGGATTGCTTTTTCCAAGTTCAATCAACAAAGGAAGCGCCAAGTCATAAGATGATATTTTAATGTAACAATTTGCAAGATTGATTTTCAAAACAGGGTTTTTATCATCTGAATTAAGTAAAATTTTATAAGTATTTATGGCTTCATCATAATCCCCTGCTTGCATTGCACAGTATGCATATGTAGACGAATTTTTAATGTCAAAATGATAATTTGAAGCTGTTTTTAAACATTCATAAGCTTTTTGAAAATCATCTTTAATTTGATAAATCTGTGCTAAGCTCATCAATCCTTCTTTGTTGTCAGGCTCAATTTCAACAAGTTTGTTCAACAACAAAATCGCATCATCAAGCTTGTTCGACATAATATAAAGCTTGCCTAAGTTTTTATAAATTTGAGCATCAACAATATTCAACGCAATTGCCTTTTCAAGAACTTCAATTGCTCTATTTCTCTCGTTTTTTAAAATATACATCAATGCAAGCGTATTATATGCAATGTTGTCAAACTCATTTAATTCCAAGGCTTTTTGGGAATACTCAATGGTTTCATCAATTTTGTCGAGACGAAAACAAACCAAAGCTAAATTGCGATACAAATTTTCATACTCAGGACGAATTTCCATCAGTTTTATATAAAAATCATAAGCTTTTTGAAAATCATTAGTTTTTGTATATAATGCACCCAAATAAAACAAAGATGTAGCATCTTGAGGGTTTATATCATAAACTCTATTAAAAAATTCTAAGGCTTTTTCGTTTTCATCCAAGTTGACGTAACATAATGCTAAATTTTTCAACACTTCCAAATTGTCGTTTTCAATTTCATATGCTTCATTTAAAAGAATTAAAGCTTCTTGATATTTTGATTCTTTTATATAATCAATAGACTTATTTAATAACTTACCAATATTCATGGTTTTTATTATACAAGTTATATATAAGTATTGCAATAAGATAAAAGTTTGATAAAATATGAATACTATGATAATTGACTATATAGCAGTGCAAAATAACGATTCAAGGTTGTTATTTCCATATGAAAGATATAAATCAGGAAACAAAAATGAAGATGAACCAATATATAAACATGCGTATCCAAGCACTAAATATCCTATTATAATAATACCCGACAAGATTTTGCTTGATGACAATTCCTCATACTTAAACCCCGGATATTACGAAGTTGCAATTTCAAATGACGAAAAATTTTTGCTTTTAATTCAGGCCAAAAAACTTGTATTAAAAGTGTATATTATAAATTTTGAAAAAAAAATAAAAGATACCAAATTATATGAAGATGAAGAGATTTTAAAGGAAAAATTGGAAGAGTTTAAGTTCAAAAAAAAGAGAAAAAAAGTGCTTGAAATAGAAGATGCTTTAAACATTATTGAACGAAAAAAAAGTTTCAATATAAAAGCTCAATTTATAACAAACAAACCAAAGCATTATATAATCAAATATGAAGATGAAAACTATAAAGCGACAGGGTATATTTTAAAAAGATAAAAATTATTCCTCTTCTAAATTTTCACTTAAAGAATTCTGAGAAGTTGCTTTTATATCATCAATTTTACTTACGAATAGCATTAAAGAAACCAACAAAAATAAGCTTAACGAAATTAATATTCCACCAATCATATGCTCTGACATTATATAAGACCCTAATTTACTGATAACAAATTATACCATGTAATTTAATATATTACAAATATTTGTTTTAGTTCACCATTTATTATACTAAGCATTTTCTATAGTAATAACTTAGTTATTTTTTACATCTGTTGCGACGAAACTTTTTATATAAAGAAACATGTGACAAAATAAAACAATGAATTGACAAATCATTTGTTTTTTAATACATTTAATTTAGGAATTAAGAATTTTTGAAGCAGAGTAACAATAATGTTACTCTTTTTTTTATTTTATAGTAAAATAAACTATAGAATTATGATTGACAAATGAGAGGAATATAAATTTATGTTGGATATAAAGTTAATACGTGAAAATCCTGACAGAGTGAATGAACTTTTAAAACGACGTAATGGTGAATTAAGTGTTGATGAAGTAATAGAATTGGATTCAAACAGACGAAAAATCCAAACAACAATAGATGAATTAAGAAATAAAAGAAAAAATGATTCACAAAAAATAGGCTTGATGAAAAAAAACGGCGAAGACACAACAACTCTTCAAGAAGCCGTTAAAAACCTTGGCGAAGAAATTAAAGAATTGGAAGAAGAAGAAATTGTTTTAAATGACAGAATTATAAGCCTTTTGCTCACAACGCCAAATCTTCCGCAAGAAGGTGTTCCGATTGGAGAAGACGACACAAAAAATGTTGTTATTGGCTCTTGGGGTGAGATAAGGAAATTTGATTTTGATCCTAAACCACATTGGGATATAGCTACACAAAATGATATAATTGACTTTGAAAGAGGTGTAAAGCTTGCACAGTCGCGTTTTACATTGTATAAAAACAAAGGAGCAAAACTTGAACGTGCAATTATAAATTTCTTTCTTGATGTGCACACAAATGAGCATGGCTACCAAGAAATTTTGCCTCCGTTTATGGTAAACTCTCAAACAATGCAAGGAACCGGCCAATTGCCTAAATTCAAAGAAGACATGTATAAATCTGAAAATGAGGATTTATACTTAATCCCAACTGCCGAAGTTCCTTTGACCAATATATATTCTAATGAAATAATTGATGAAGAACTTTTGCCTTGTCTTATGACTGCTTATACACCTTGTTTTCGTCGTGAAGCAGGGTCAGCAGGAAAAGACACAAGAGGGCTAATTCGAGTTCATCAATTTAATAAAGTTGAAATGGTGAAAATAACACACCCTGAAAAAAGTGAAGAAGAACACCAAAAAATGGTGAAAAATGCACAAAATGTTCTTGAATTGCTTGGTTTGCCATACAGAACAGTTGAACTTTCAACAGGTGATATGGGATTTTCTGCAAGCAAATGCTATGACATTGAAGTTTGGATGCCTTCTTACAAAATGTATCGTGAAATTTCAAGCTGTTCAAATTGCACAGATTTTCAAGCTCGTCGCGCCAACATACGCTATCGCGACAAAAAAACAGGAAAGTTAAATTTTGTTCATACTTTAAATGGTTCAGGTGTGGCTGTTGGAAGAACGGTTGCTGCGATTTTGGAAAATTATCAGCAAGAAGATGGTTCTGTTATAATACCTGATGTTTTAAGAAAATATACAGGATTTGATAAAATATAATGAGAAAAAATGGTTTATTTATTACATTTGAAGGTGTAGATGGCTGTGGAAAAACAACGCAGCTGAATTTATTGCATGATTTTTTGACAAGCAAAGGCTATGAAGTTGTTCTTACTCGTGAGCCCGGGGGAAATCATCAGCTTGGACAGCAAATAAGAAATATTCTTCTTCATGCCAAATGTGAAGTTGACAGCAAAGCTGAAATGTTTCTGTTTTTGGCAGATAGAGCTCAACATATTGGCAAGTTTGTTTTGCCTTCCTTAAAAGAAGGGAAGATAGTTTTATGCGACAGGCACACCGACTCGACTCTTGCCTATCAAGGATATGGAAGAGGGCAAAGTTTGGATGAGATAATTTGTTTGAACAACATTGCAACAAACAATATTAAACCCGATTTGACACTTTTGTATGATATTGACATTGAAACTTCAAACGCAAGAGTCGGAAAAGAAAAAGACAGAATGGAAAGTGCCGGCAATGAATTTTTGAAAAAAGTTCGATTAGGCTATTTAACCATTGCAAAAAATAATCCTGAAAGAATAAAAGTTATAAATGCCACCAACTCAATTGAAATGGTGTTTGAAACTACAAAAAAATATGCTGAAGATGTTTTAAAAAAGCTTGAGGAGAATGCTTAAAATGACAAATTTTAGAAGATGGTATGACAATGACCCCATATTAAAAGAAGCACTTGAACTGCTTAAAGAACAAGATGATTTGACACAAAGTGAAGCTGCAAAGTTTATG
>UMLR01073599.1_pt1 | contig 21431 bp, 18 predicted proteins | sample 1966741 | NCBI WGS metagenome assembly UMLR01 (sample SAMEA4836207, study PRJEB28245) | human gut metagenome | biome: gut microbiome; material: fecal sample | place: Denmark | collected 2008 | reverse complement strand
ACATTTCAAATCAACCCACGTTGGGGAATGAAGTCAATGTGTTAAACACGCGGTAGCCCGTCATATAAAAGCCACAACCGACGTGAAAGTTAATATTTTCCAAGTTCAATAAATTCATTTAAACTGTTACTTAATACAACCTCAAAAAAAATATTGGAAAAAATATTTTTTTTGTGCTACACTTCTTGTGAGAATGTTTATTAAAAAAGTTAATTGGAAGGAGAATTACTGCATGGGTCTTCAAGCTCAAAACCAAAGTGCTATTGATTTTACCCAAATTGATAGCATATTGTGTGATTATGAATACAAAAAGTCAAATCTAATCGCAATTTTACAAAAAGTTCAGGAAAAATATCGTTATTTGCCTGAAGAAACTTTAACATATATTGGAACAAAAATAGAAGGGTTGTCACCTGCAACGGTTTATGGTGTGGCTACTTTTTATGCTCAGTTTTCATTGGAACCAAAAGGCAAATATGAAGTGAAAGTGTGTGATGGAACAGCTTGTCACGTGCGTGGTTCTATGCCTGTTTTAAATGCATTGCGTTCAATATTAAATTTGAAAGAAGGCAAATTTACTTCTCAAGATGGTTTGTTTACTGTTGAAACAGTTAGCTGTTTGGGTGCTTGCGGGTTGGCTCCTGTTATGGTTATAAACGAAAAAGTTTATCCTCAAATGACAGAAGATGCCGTCAAAATTATTATAAACACTATTATTAAAGAAGAAAAAGAGGGTTAGATAATATGGCGATAATCGATATAAATAAAGAAAAAGAAAATATAAAAGTAGCAATAAAAGCACAAGGTTTGCGAGTTTTGGTTTGCTCTGGCACAGGATGTATTGCAAATGGCGCTAAAAATGTTATAGAGAAGTTTGAAGAACTTGGGGCTAATGTTGGCAAATTAACAAACCATGACAAAATGACAGTCATTCCTACGGGTTGCCACGGATTTTGTGAAAAAGGTGTGCTTGTTGTCATCCCTGATTTAGACGTAACATATACAAACGTTAAAGAAAGCGATGTTGAAGAAATTATTGAAAGTCATATCAAAAACGGAAAACCTGTTGAAAGACTTTTGTATGTTGATCCTAAAACAAAAAAACACGTATTTAAAAATGAAGAAATAGATTTTTATGCAAAACAAACAAGAACATCTTTGGAGCATTGCGGACGCATAAATGCAGAGTCTTTGGAAGATGCTTTGAATGTTGGGGCTTATGAAGGATTGCATAAAGTTTTGATGAAAAACGACCCTGATTGGGTCATAAATGAAATTGAAGTATCAGGCTTGCGTGGCCGAGGTGGCGGTGGTTTTCCTACAGGCAGAAAGTGGAAATTTGCTGCAGCCAATAAAGGTGGCAAAAGCTATGTCATTTGTAACGGTGATGAAGGCGACCCCGGGGCTTTTATGGATAGAAGCTTGATGGAAGGCGACCCTCACAGATTGCTTGAAGGCATGGCTATAGCCGGGTTTGCAATTGGCTCGGATGAAGCTTATATTTACATTCGAGCTGAGTATCCGCTTGCAATAAAAAGACTTCGTCGTGCAATAGCTGATGCTGAAAAAGCCGGCTTTTTAGGTAAAAATATTATGAATAGTGATTTTAACTTCACTATTCATATAAAAGAAGGTGCAGGTGCTTTTGTTTGCGGTGAAGAAACAGCATTGATAGCCTCAATTGAAGGTGAACGTGGAATGCCAAGACCTAAACCTCCATTCCCTGCTAATCAAGGGCTTTTTGGACGACCTACCATAATAAATAACGTTGAAACACTTGCTAATGTTCCATCTATAATTATTAAAGGAGCAAACTGGTTTAGTTCTTTTGGTACAGAAACTTCAAAAGGTACAAAGACTTTTGCTTTAACAGGCGAGGTTAACAACACCGGGCTTATTGAAGTGCCAATGGGAACAACTTTGCGTGAAATTGTTTTTGATATTGGTGGCGGAATTCGTAATGGCAAAAAATTCAAAGCTGTTCAAATCGGTGGTCCAAGTGGTGGGTGTTTAACAGAAGAACATCTTGATTTACCAATGGATTATGATAACCTTATTAAAGCCGGAGCTATGGTTGGTTCAGGCGGGCTTGTTGTCATGAACGAAGACACTTGTATTGTTGAAGTTGCCCGTTTCTTTATGAATTTTACTCAACATGAATCCTGTGGCAAATGTGTACCTTGCCGAGAAGGCACTAAAAATATGCTAAAAATCCTTGAAAAAATAGTTAAAGGACAAGGTGAAATGTCCGATTTAGACAAATTAGAAGAACTTGCATTGGCTGTTAAGGATGGCTCTTTGTGTGGCTTGGGCAAAACAGCTCCAAACCCTGTTTTATCAACTTTAAAATACTTCCGTGATGAATATATAGCTCATATTCGTGATAAAAAATGTCCTGCAGGTGTTTGTAAAGCAATGAAGACAATAGTTATTGATGAGGAAAAATGTAAAGGCTGCACAAAATGTGCAAGAAATTGCCCTGTTAGTGCTATTGTCGGAGAAGTCAAACAGTCTCATCACATTGATCAAAATAAATGTATAAAATGCGGAAATTGTGTTAACGCTTGCCCATTTAAAGCTATTGAACAAAAGTAATTAAGAAGGATTAAAAATATGAGTGATAAAAAAACATTATTTATAAACGGCAAAGAAGTTGAGTTTACAAACGAACCAAATTTGTTGGAGGTCATTAAAAAAGCAGGGTTTTCCGTTCCAACTTTGTGTTACCGTCCGGATTTAACACAATTTGGGGCTTGCAGATTGTGTGTTGTTGAAATAGATGGACGTGGAATACAATCTTCTTGCACAATGCCGCCTGAAGTTGGTTTAAGAGTTAAAACAAACACAATGCGTGTAAGACGTATTCGTAAAACAGTTTTGGAATTACTTCTTGCCAACCATAATCGTGAGTGTACAACTTGTGAAAAGTCAGGTAATTGTGATTTACAAAAGTATGCAAATGAATATGGCATAACAGATTTAAAATATATGCAGCGAAAAGAAATGTTGCCAATTGACAACAGCAATCCATCAATTATCCGTGACCCCAACAAATGTATCCTATGTGGTGCTTGTGTAAGAGCTTGTTCTGAGTTTCAAGGTCATTCTGTTTTGGGGTTTGCAAACCGTGGGTCAAAGACGCAGGTGCAGCCTTTTGCAGGACGCCAGCTCGCTTCGGTTGATTGTGTTTATTGCGGTCAATGCCAAGCTGTTTGCCCAACAGGTGCTTTAACAATCAAATCCGAAGTCAACAAAGTTTGGGATATGGTGAATGATGAAAAAGTAAAAACACTTGTGCAAATAGCTCCCTCTGTTCGTGTTGCTTTGGGTGAAGCTTTTGGATTGAAACCCGGGGATAACGTTATTGGGCTTTTAAATACGGCTTTGAAACAAATCGGTTTTGACCTTGTTTTTGACACCAATTTTTCAGCTGATTTAACCATTATGGAAGAAGCAACAGAATTTTTAGGCCGTTTGAAAGAAAGCAAAAACCTACCATTGTTCACATCTTGCTGTCCTGCTTGGATACGTTATATGGAAACACAACACCCTGATATGTTAAATCACCTTTCAAGTTGCAAATCACCGCAGGGTATGTTGTCACCTATTTTAAAAGAATTGGTGCCAAAATATTTTGAAGGGTTTACAAAAGAAAACATAAAAGTTATTTCAATAATGCCTTGCACAGCTAAAAAAGCAGAAGCAGCACGTGAGGAATTGAAAGATGAAACAGATGTTGTTTTAACTACTTATGAAATAGCAAAAATGATTAAATCTGCGGGCATAAACCTATCTGAACTTGAACCGACAAAAGGTGACTCACCTTTTGAACAATATTCAGGTGCCGCAACAATTTTTGGAGCATCAGGCGGTGTAGCTGAAGCTGCTTTGAGAACAGCTTATTATATGGTCACAAATGAACCTTTAAAAGATGTTGATATTGTTCAAACGCGAGGTGTTGACAAAAATTCTCGTCAAAAAGATGTCGAAGTGGATATTAAAGGTACAAAAGTTAAAGTTAGAATAGTTTCGACTTTAAAAGAAGCTGAAAAAACATTGCAACAACTCAAAAATGGTGAAACAGATTTCCATATACTTGAAGTTATGGCATGCCCGGGCGGTTGTATAAATGGTGGTGGGCAGTTAAGAAGTTGTGATGACATTTCTGTTAAGGAACAAAGAGCAGAAGGGCTTTATCAAGAAGACAAAGAATTGCCAATGCGAATGTCATATCAAAACCCTGAAATCAAAAAACTTTATGATGAGTTTTTAAAAGAACCAAATTCTCATAAAGCTCATGAGCTTCTTCACACTCATTATACTAATAAATTCAAAAACTCTTATAAGGATTTGGTTTAGAAAAATAAATCTCAAGTGCAAAAAAGCCCTGTTTTAAAAACAGGGCTTTTTTTATTATAAAAAAAATTTAAATTATTTAACAGCTTGTTGAACAACAGATGTCAAATCATCTCCGCCAAATAAAACAGAATCTTTTTTGAATACAAAATCATATTTGCCTGCTTTTGCTTTAGCAGTGATTGTTGTGGCAAGAGATTTATCAATCACAGCCAATTTTGTAGAATAGTCTTTGTTCATTTTATCACGACGAGCGTTTAACTCAGCATTATATTTATTTTCCAAAGCTTTTTTCTTAGCAGCATCTTTTTCAGCAGCAACTTCTGTGCGTGCCTTATTTACAAATTGAGTTAAAGCATTTACATCTTTTTGACGTTGAGCATTCAATGCTTTTAGTTGGCTAGAGCTTTGAATAACTTTTTGTACATCAACAACACCAACTTTCAAATTAGCAGGCAATGATTGCACTTGGTTGTTAAAAGTCATGCCAAGTAAAAATGTACAAACGCATAAAGCAGTAATTTTTAAACTTTTTTTCATAATCAAATTCCTCTTTTACTTTTCTATGGGCTAGCTTATCATGGTTTTGGAACATTTTCAAGTTTTTGTTAAATTATACTGATTTAAGTGTAAGAACATTTATCAAGTGCATTGATGGTGCATTACTGCAAACACGAAAAAGAGTGCTTAGTCTAATATTTACTGAATTAAGATAATTTATTGCCATAAATTTGTTTATAATGTAAAATTATTATGTAATAGAGTATTTAATTTAGGTAAAAATATATGTGTGGAATAGTAGGTTATGTAGGAAGTCGAAATACAATTGAGGTTCTTTTGAATGGATTGACAAGTCTTGAATATCGCGGTTATGATTCAAGTGGTATTTCAGTGTACGATAAAGTTGACAAAGATGTTAAAATTTTTAAGGCCCCTGGAAAACTTGATAATTTGAAAGAAATATTAAAAAATGATAAGACTTTAAAAGAAGCAGGCATTGGAATCGGACACATTCGTTGGGCTACGCATGGCATTCCATCGCTTGTCAATGCACACCCACACACTTGTAACTGTGGAAGTTTGGTCATTGTCCATAATGGAATCATTGAAAACTATTTGGAATTGAAAAACAAGCTTGAAGCTTTAGGTTGCAAGTTTAAATCACAAACAGACACTGAAACAATAGCTCATCTTATTGCTCAAAAATATAAAGAAGAACAAAACTTAACAACAGCCGTAAGAAAAGCTGTTAAGGAACTTAAAGGGGCTTATGCTCTTTGCGTTATGCATAAAAATCAACCTGATTTAATTGTTGCGGCAAGGAAAAATGCACCATTGCTTATTGGAGTTGGCGAGAATGAAAATTTTGTAGCCTCTGACATTCCTGCAACCATTGCATATACAAAACGTGCGTGTTATTTAAATGATGATGAAATAGCTACAGTTTGGGCAAACAAATTTGAAGTTTGCGATTTGGATGGAAAATTAATTACCAAACGAGTTGAATTATTGCCTTGGGAATCTCAAACTATCAATAAAATGGGTTATAAACATTTTATGTTGAAGGAAATTCATGAACAACCGGATGTCATTCGCAATGTCTTGTCAAACAAGCTTATTGATTCAGAGTCTAAAATAAACTTGGAAGAAGTGAAGTTGACAAGCGAAACAATAAAAAATCTTAGTCGAATCGAGATAATAGCTTGTGGCACATCGCTTCATGCTGCAATGGTTGGAAAATATATAATTGAAAGTATGACAAAAATTTCGGTTGATGTTGAAGCGTCTAGCGAATACATTTATCGAGAAAAGACAACAAACAAAAATACTCTTGTAATTGGAGTTTCTCAAAGTGGGGAAACTGCCGATACCATCACTGCAATTCGTCAAGCAAAAGAAACAGGGGCACACATTCTGATTATCACCAACCGACCTGACTCCACAATGGCACGTGAGGCACACAGTCTTGTGAGTGTCAACGCAGGAATTGAAGTTTCAGTTGCTGCCACTAAATCTTATATAGCGCAGGTTCTTTCGTTTTATCTTTTTGCAATTTTTTTAAGTGAAATAAAAGGAACAGGCTCATATGAAGAGTTGAAAAATCTTAAATTTGAATTGTTAAAATTGCCAAATCTTGTAGAAACAATTTTGCAACATGAAGACGAGATTAAAAAATGTGCCTCTAAATATGCTTCAACAAAAGATTTTATTTACATTTCACGTGGAATAAACTTGGCAAGTGCATATGAAGGTGCGTTAAAACTAAAGGAGATAAGTTATATTAATGCAACAGGATATCCTGCGGGTGAGTTGAAACACGGGCCAATTGCAATGTTGGATGAAACAATGCCGGTTATGGTTATATTGATGCCGGGAATTGTTTATGAAAAAATATTATCAAATGCACAAGAAGCAAAAGCTCGTCATGCCAAGCTTATCGCGTTGACATCATCGGATGACCCTAAGTTATATGACACATTTGACGATATAATAAAAATTCCGTCAATTTGTGAAATGCTGTCACCTGCGTTAACTTGTGTGCCACTTCAACTTTTTGCATACTATATAGCAGAGTTTTTGGGTAAGGATGTTGACCAGCCACGCAACCTTGCAAAATCCGTGACTGTTGAATAAAAGTGTTTAATGAAGAGTTAACATCTTTATTCCTGTTCTGGTAAAACTAGGGATATTTTTTCAATAATTAAGAGAAAAGACTTATTTAACTGATGAATGCAAGGCAATATTAAATAATTTTAGGTAAAATCAGTAAATAATAAAACAGGTGATATTTGAATCGCTTGTTTTTTTTTATACAAAAGTTTAAGGAAATTTTAAAAATAACAATATTATTAAAAAAGAAATTAAAAGAGGTTTCGAAAAAGACAAAAACATGTTTATTTGCACAACAGGGCTTTAACGGATGAAGAAATTTTGCAAAATTACAACATAGATTTTTATAAATCCTCGCACGCAAAAACCTTTTAGCGATATAAAAAAATCATTTAATAGCGCGGTCAAAAATGCAAAAATAAAAAACTTTAGGTTTCACGATTTAAGGCATACTTTTGCGACGAGATTAATTGAGAAAAATATAGATATTGTTGTAGCCAAAGAATTGATGGGTCACGCAGATATTTCAACGACAATGATTTATGTACATTCTGATGCTGACAGAAAGAAAAATGCAATAAATGTGATAGATGATTATTAAAAAAACAATAAGTAAGCGTAAAAACACTACAGTTTAAACTCCAAGTAATTATTTCAATATCAATAAATGTCACATAATATCAGTTAAACAAGTCGGGAAATAATCGGGAAATTGTAATTTAACAGACAGAACAAGATATAACTAACTATGAGATGTAGATTTGTTGTAGTATGCTTTTTCATTCTGCTTTTGTAACTTAGCACTAAACCATAAATGCAAAACAAGTAAAAAGATAATAAACTATCGTATTCTATATTTATTTATGGTATTTTAGCATTGTAATAAGTATTTTGAAAAAGATATAAAGGATTTTAGTATGAAATGTGTTGCAACTATTGCAGGTATCGAAGACAAAACCTCTATTAAACAAATGTTCAATAGATTTGAAACTGAATTTAATGATAAAGAAGGTTACTGTTATTATAAATATCCATTAGCTGGTGGAATAGATCGATATTTGCCGGATTTAACCATTATATTAAAAGAAAAAGGTTTTTTAGTTATCGATTCAATTGAAAACAATATTGATAATATACAAATCAACAACAATGATGAGTTTTCCATCAATGGAAAACCATACGATAATCCTATTTTGCTATTAGAAGATTATGAATTTGCACTATCTAAACAGTATGAAAGATATAGACACTTAAGAAACAAAATAATAATTAATTCAATATTATTTATGCCTAATATTTCTGAAAATGAGTTTCGTCAGAAATTTCCTGAGTTTTACAATAAATATGAAAATAAAATTATTTTTGAAAATTATATTGATATAAAATTAGAAAATTTGTGGGAAAATAATAAAGGATTTAATGATGAAGATTGGAAATATATTATATCAATTACTCAGGGTGCAGATATTTTAACAAGTCATAAATCGACATTTGATATTCAAAAATCTAAAATACAAGGTGAGGCTATAAAAGCTGTAAACCAGCAATTAGCACTTTTAGATAACGAACAGTTCGATGCTGCTGTTCAAATTCCAAATTCTGCTCAAAGAATCAGAGGTCTTGCTGGAACAGGGAAAACTATTATATTGTGTATGAAGGCGGCATATTATCATCAACGATATCCTGAACATAAAATTTTGTACACATTTAATACTCAAAGTTTATATGGACAGATTGAGTCTTTAATTACACGTTTCTATGAAGCAAAAGAAAATGGTAAACCAAACTGGGATAATTTAAAAATTATGCATAGCTGGGGAGGAAGAACCAAAAGGGGAGTATATTATGAGACTTGTTTAAAAAACGACATTACCCCTTTCACATTTAGTGAATGTAAAGATTTTGGTGCTATATGTCAAGATTTATTAAATAAGGAAATTAAAGAAGAATATGACATGATTTTAATGGATGAAGCTCAGGACTTTCCTCCATCATTCTATCAATTAATGTATAAATTATCTAAAGAACCTAAAAGAATAATATGGGCATATGATGAATTACAAAGTTTAGAAGGGAAAGACATCCCAGATACTGGCAAATTATTTGGTTGTTTTGAGGATGGAAAAAAAATTATAGATTTACAAGATTTGTACAATCTTCATAATATTGAAACGGATATGATATTGAAAAAATCATATCGTAATCCAATTGAAATCCTTATGTTAGCTCACTCTATAGGTTTAGGATTATATAGTTCATCGCTACCTGTACAAATGATTGATAAAAAGGACATTTGGGAATCAATTGGTTATAATGTTAAAAATAAAGATTTTGAAGTCGGTAAAGAAACAATTATTAATCGTCCGTATGAGAATAGTCCAAACCCAGTTCAAAAGTTTTATACTGGTCAACAAAAACCAATAACAACAAAATGTTTTGAAACAAAAAATGAAGAATTAGAATGGGTTGCAAAATGCATAGAGAATGACATTAAGCAAGAAAAAGTATGTCCTGAGGATATTGTTGTTATTACCTTAAATACAGAAACGATGAAGCGAGATTTTGTATATTTACAAGATTTATTATATTACCAAGATATTTATGCATCTATTCCAGGTATAAATGCAAATAGAGATGTATTTAAAAAAGAAGGATATGTAACGTTATCAACTGTTCCTAAAGCAAAAGGGAATGAAGCTTTTAAAGTATATGTAATTGGATTTGACTATTTATATAAAGCTATTAGCGAGGTATCTATTCGCAATAAAGCATTCGTTTCTATATCTAGAGCAAAAGGTTGGTGCATATTAACTGGTTGTGGTACAGATATGGAACGAGCTCAAAAAGAAATTGAACATACATTAGATAATGTACCAAATTTTATATTTCTATTTCCAGATATGTCAAAAATAAAAAGAAAATTAAGCACAGAGGAATATAGAAGAAAAGCTCAACAAATAAAAAAATATAATAACAGTATAGAAGATATGTTAAATGCAGATGTATCTGTGTTAAAAGGTATATCAAAAGAAAAAATACAAGAATTATTAAAAAAACTCAATGAAAACACACATGAATGATATACAAAAATTATATTATGAATTAGAACATTTTTATAATTTTAATTTTGAAAAATACCAATTAAAGAATAGATTTTTTTGCCGAAATGGTAATAAAATAACTTGGCATCAATACGAAATTCATATTAGTAATGCTTCGTATATTGAGGAATATCAAAGGATTATTGATAATAATCAATATAGTTTCATGATTGGAAATGAACATTGTATTCAATTATATTATGAGTATAATAATGGACTCCATAAGGCAAATTTAGCTTTTTATCCAAATATTGATGATGATCTTAATGAGACAGATTATCTAAGATTTGATTGTGATATCTCTACACATAGAGACTATATACATACAAGTTATAGTAAATAAATTAAAAGAGCTTGAACCATATATCAATGATTACGATAAGGCTTATGAAAAAATTGAAAAACTAAATACAGATTTCCCTGACATATTAAAGAAATCAATATTACAAGAAGCTGTACAAGGTAAATTAGTTCCTCAAAATCCAAATGACGAGCCAGCTAGTGTACTTATAGAACGAATTAGGGAAGAAAAACAGAAGTTAATACAAGAGAAGAAAATAAAACAAGATAAGAATGAATCGTATATTTTTAGAAGGGATAATTCTCATTAATGCTGTTGATTTCCAATCAAGAAAACCAACTAATGTTGCTCTTGAAGCTTTACCTGTAAACGGATTAATTACATTGAATGCCAATTTATGACCGTCAGCGACAAGAATATCTCCAACCTCTAATAAACTTGCATCTCTTTTAATATATGGTTCAACTTTATCTGAAAGTGCTTTTTCACCATCTCTAGCCAAAATCCATTTATCATAATTATTCTTCTTAAACCAATTAGCATATTTTCTAAAAGTAATATCTGCTGGAATATACGATTGACCTTGTTCTTTTAATTTATATTTTGTAAGTGCTATGGCTTTACCGATACAAAGTCTATTGGGATGCAAAAGCAAACTCATAAATATTTTGATTTCTTCATCTGTTAAACAAGTTCTGTATTCATCTACCTTTGCATATTTGTATTGTGGGATAAGTTTTGTATAGTCTTCAGTTCCGTTAAGCGTATTTTTCCAACGATGGAGAGTGCCTCTACTGATTTTCCCCAATATCTCAAAAAGGTGTGAATTAGATGTATTGTGCAAATTTACAAAATCATAATCTGCCTGAAGTTTATTATCTGATTTTTTACGAAACTCTTTCCATTGATTAAGCAAATCTAATCTTGCTAGTGCTATTTTCTTTGATTTTTCTGGAGTGAATTTTGTCATGAATATTTCCTTTGCATACACATTCATCACTCATCTTTTAAGATAAATCAAGTTCCAAATCTCTATCTCAGAGATATTTCGACACACTTTAATATGCACCATTCCAACCTAATATTTTGCTATTAATTTCTTCAATGACATCTGGCGTTAAAAACTTTGCAGGTTTCTTTTTTGGAAAAATATTATCCGAATTTTTTGTTTGTCTTTTTTCTTCTTTATTTATAATTTTGATAACGTTTTCTAATGCACAAATTTCGTGTTTATTAAAATTTCTATGATTCTCTATATCATTATTTAATTTTGCAAGAAGTTTTGTGCCGACGTTATAAATATCACTAGCAAATTGATTTGAAAAAATTTTCATTCTAACGATATGATTATCCCATTTGTATTTCTTTTTCCAGTTAAAAACAGTTCTGCGTGAGATATTTAATTTTTTGGCAATTATTTCTGGACTTAAATTTTCAACACAATATAATTTTTCTGCATCATGGAGTAAATGTAATTTGTTCATTTAAAATCCTTTTAAATCTTGTTTAAAGACCTTTTACAATGACATTAATTGCTCTCGTTTCAACAGAAGTCAAGTGTTTTTATCTCAATCTCAGAGATAATTTAATACATCTCAAACTATGAGAAGATTTTTCACTTGCACTAAATATACATAGCTAAAGCGTAAATATATTGCTAACTTTAAGAGTTGGATTTTAAAATTGATGTAATTTTAGTGTAAGTATTGCATAAGAAAGTGCAGATAAAGGCCAATTAGTGCAAGTACATCTCATTCTATTAAAATTGCTATAAAAGCCTTTATATTTTGCTTTTAGCGATTATGCACCCATCTCACACTTGCACTTTATTTACAGAAATTACAATTTTTGTCACAAAAAAGACCTTTAGAAAACGTCTAAAAGTCTTTTATATAAACCCGTGCCTGGAGGGATTCGAACCCCCGACCTTTTGGTTCGTAGCCAAACGCTCTATCCAGCTGGGCTACAGGCACTTAATATATTAATTATCAAAATTTACATGTTTTATGATATCAAAAACAAAAAATACTTGCAACTCTTTTTATATTTTTTTACATCTACTGTTTTATAATAATACAGTAATGAGAAAGTGGGAAATGGGGGGCGAGATTGGCTTTGTGTTTGGAATAGAGGCTAATTTTGAGAATTGACAAAAAGTACTCCAAATTATACTTTTTCTGTCCTAAATTGTACTTTAAAATTCTGAGGTTAAACTTATCATAAGCCTGTAAGTAAAATATAGTCGATGATTTAACAATTTAGCACAAAATGCAACAAAGTATAATTTAGTCAAGGTGGAAGCGAAGGCGGAACTAAGTTCCTCCTTAAATTTTAAAACATCGCCATTTCAAAAACCAAACCAAAGTCAATGTACCTATTCTTTGTAGTACTGTTACAGGAGCTGCTGATTGTGATATAGGTTTATATGAAGAGGAGGTTAAGGGGAAGGCATTAGATGCAGATATTTTGGCTGATGGTTTAACCCTTGCAACTGCCACAGGTATTACGTCACCCCTCAACGGTTTAAAGTCTTTGTCTCTTGATAGAGCGCAGGTTTCCGAAGCCTGAGACCGTGGGGTCAATTCTTGTCGGGCATAATTAAGTTGCGAATACTTCTTATCATAACTCGATTTAGTTGATTATATATAGATTCTTTTAATTTCTTTGTTTGTGCAGAGTTTAATAGTTTTTTTAGTAGACATTTGAGTATATATGGATAAGTATCTTCTTTTTGGTTTTGCGTACAAAAATTTTTAATCTCATTAGACTCACCTTTATCAAATAAATTCCAAAGCTCCGAACCATTGGTTATATCAAATGCTTTGTACCGGTCCGAAGTATTAATATAATCATTTATTGTAGTTAACAAATTATTGACATTTTCATCTTCTACATCATATAAGCTAGTGATATCCATAATATATCCATTCTCGATTAGATTGTCCAATAATGTATTTTCATTAGTATCAGTAGTATTACCAAATATATAATAGTTCAATACATTCAGAGTATTATTAAACCTAGTTGTATGATACTTCTTTTCAGCATCATCAAAATGATTATTATTAATAGTATTCTGATAGTTTGAGTTCAAATAATTATTTAATTCATATAGTATACCACTTCGTCCAATGCAATTTATAATATTGTCTTGGGTAATCGATAATTTATATTTTGACTGCAATAGGCTTGAGAGTTTTTGTAATATGTTCTCGATTTTTATATTTTTCTCATACTTCAAACTGCCCACTACATCTTCTGCTATATGTTTAACATTTTGCATTATTACGACTGATATAAGTGGTTGTATTGTTTCGTTTAAACTAGAAAGATTGTCAGCCATTGTTTGGATTGGATCTGTTTCACCACCTTCACCTTCTTTCCTTTCTGGCAATTTATCTTTTATTTCATCTAATAGCTTTTGTATTTTATCCTGCGTGCCTGTCAAAGCAGTAATCGCAGCTGTCAAACTTGCATTAGCATTTGCACTATTTCCTACTGCATCTTTAACCCCTTTCAAAGCCTCTGCAACACTGCTTGTCAATTCGTTATACCTTGACATTAAATCTTTGTTGTTCTCAGCTATTGAATTAATATTATCCATTGTTGATTGAAGTGCACTTAAGACACTATTAAAGCTTTCTACCAACTGACCATTTTGCTTGGTGTTAGTATTTATAGACTCAACAAGTTCATCAATTCTTTGGAGATTTTGCAATCCTTTAAGTTTTGCATACAAAGTTTCAATCATATTTAATAATGTGTGTTTTTCTCCACCAGCTGCATCTTCTTTTGCATACAGCATTTTCCAAATATGTTGACCTCTTGCAAGCTCGTCCACGCACAAATTGTCAATATGCAAGGTTTTAACATCTGTCATGCTGTTATTATTTAAAAATTGTTGCAGAAAAAAACAATGAAATTTTCGGTTATGTTTTTTCCTGCAACAAAAATCGGAGTTTTTTTGTTTTTTATTATATTTTTTAACTCTTCATCAGTATATTTTTTCGACCCTTTTTTTTAATAAATTGGCTCTGGCATCTGAATGCACTTTGTGCACTTTATACAGAAGTCTATTGATAACATTTATATCTTGTTATTTAGCTTTTCTAATTGTAATATCTTTGAATTTTCAAGTACCTTTTTAAAGAGTAATTTTTTGTGATTCTTTTTTATTTTTAAGCCGTTTGAACCATCTAAATTTGTTATTTTTCTTTTGCTTTTCTATGTCATTCATTTCAAGATACTCAAAATCCACGCCTGATTTTTCTGAACCAAGCAACATGGACATATCAAAATAGGTGTTTTTTCTTAGATAGTCATACCCAATGCTGAATTTTGCATTGGGCGGTCCAACCGAAACATAAAAGCGATTTTCTTGCATGTTTTTATTATCATAAGTATTTCCATCAAGGACATACACACCTCGATAAGCAATTGACAAATATTTACACAATGCAAGAGATTGTGTGAATTCCAAGGCCGATTTACCGTATCGATATTTATCAAAGTCAAACGGAGAATCGTCTTTTATTCCTGACATATAATAACTTACACGCGAGTGCCAACGTTTAAACCTGTGTGAAATTGTTGGGGCAAAGCGCACTACTGCTTGCGTGTCGCCAGTACCATAAACACCAAGTGACGTTTGTCCGATTAGACCTATTTGAACATCCATGTCATCGCTATAAACATAAGTGAAAAGTTCCTTGTATAGTTCTGCTTGCCATTTTGCACGGAAAGTGCTGAAGTTCCGATCGCTTGTGTCATCCCAATTGTAATCTTTTGCAACACCGGCTTTCAATTCATGTGAAAAACGAGCAGACAATTCAGGTATTTTATAGCTTTTGCTATATCTTAATTCACCAATAATTTCAGGCATTCTTGCTCCCATAAAACCATCGTTTTTATATGAATTTATACCATAATCAAATGTCCAGTCACCATTTATTTTATATTTACCGTCAAGAACGATTTTGTCTTTTGATGTTCCATACCCAAGTTCAACATGGTTGCGTTTGCTTAAAAATCTTGATGTGAAACCAAGTCCAAACTCACTTTTTTGTGTCACAACAGGAGCAACTTTCAATGTTGAACCTTTGGGCATTTTGAATACAAAACCATACCCCAAAAACATACCCAATTGGTTTTCGCTACCGATTTCAGGGCCTGACAATTCTATATAATTTTGATCTTTATTTGTGATAAGTTCTATATCTCCAATTCCTGTCAAGTGTTCGCCGTTTCTGTAAATGGTCGCTTGTTTCAATTTCGCAACATCGTGTTCTTTGAACCTGTCAATAATAACTGTTCTTGCTTTTAATGTAAAAGAATTGTTTTTTAAAGTTTTGTCGTTTTTATCAACCATATCTTGCTGGAATTCTTGTTCAAGTGGAAAATAACGTCCAAATGTTCTTGTTTGAATGGCTATGGCTGTTTGGTTATTAAATCTTATATTACCCCAATATCCTTTGATTTTGTCCTCTGTCATTGTACCATACTGAGCACTTAGAGTAATTTTGTCATCTTTTGTAATTGGATTTTCAACAAGTGAATTGCCAAAATTCATATCGATTATAATGTAATCTCCATACACCCACTTGCCGTCTTTGACCATGCGCACTTTGCCTTTTGCAGTGATTTTATTGTGTTGGTGATTAAATATAATTTTGTTTGCATACAAAGTTGTATCTTCTTTAGAAAAATAAACACGCGCGTTGCCACTTGCAATGATGTTTTCTGTTTTTGGGTCATAATCCATGCGCTCTGAGGTTATATCAACATTTGAAATTTCTTTTTTTGCTTTTTTATTACTATCTTTTTTGTTACGTCTGAAAAACCTTCTTTTTTTTGTTGGTGTGTTTTTCTCGTTTTCGTTTTCATTTTTGGTGACTTTTGCATTGACTGTTTTTTTATCAATATTGTCTTCTTCTATATTAAATTTCTTTTTGGTTTTCTCATCAACTTTTAACGATTTATTGTCATCTTTTTTGAATTTAACAAAATTTATTTTTGATTTTCTTTTTTCTTTTTTTTCATTGTTTGTTTGTTGGTTTTCTTTTTGAGGAAAATTTAATTTTATTTTTTCACGAAAATTTTTAACAGGAATTATTTTCGCATCAACGTCTTTTTCAGGCTTAATCTCATTTTGTGTTTGCGAAAAAGCGTAATTTGGTTGCCAAATAACAAATGTCATCAATACTATTAAAATAAAATTATAAATAAGTTTCATTTAGATTTTTTGTCCCTTGAGTTTTAGATGTAATTGAGAGGATTTTGAACTTGACCACGAACCCTGACTTCAAAATGCAGGTGTGGGCCTGTTGAATAACCGGTAGAGCCTGCATTTCCGATTTTTTGTCCTTGAGCAATTTTTTGGCCTACAGATACATTATAGCTTGAAAGGTGAGCATATAAAGTAGAAATTGCTTTGCCGTTGTATTGTCCGTGGTCAATGATTACAACTTTTCCATAACCGCCATACCAACCAACATAGATAACACGACCGGAATTTGAAGCTTTAACAGGTGTTCCCATAGGCACTCCTATATCAAGTCCGCTATGGAATATTCTAGTTTTGAAAATAGGATGCGTGCGATACCCAAAAGGCGAAGTTATCGGTCCTCGAAGTGGCCAGATGAAACCTGTTGCAAGCTTAACGTTTGATGTTTTGGAGCTTGCCAGCATTCTTTGCAATCTTTGACTTTGATATGCCAATTCTCTTTCCGCTTTTTCATAAGCTTTTCTGTCTGTTTTAAGCTTATGTATCATATTTTCATTTTGACTTATAGCCTTTGATATTGACTGTTTTTCTTTGTCTATAGAATTTATAGTTTGAGCCAAGTATTGCTTCTCGCGGTCAATTTGAAGTTTCAACTGATTAACCCTTATGGCACTTTGTCTTAAAGTTTCAAGATGTTGTCTGTCTTGCTTAACTATCACTTTTTGAAAATATATTCTGTCTAAAAAATCGTTAAAATCATTGGATGACAACAAAAACTCCAACATACTTCCGCGTCTGTTCTTGAATATCTTAACAATTCTGTTTGTTGCTAGTGATTCATAAATAGCATAATTTGCAACAAGTGAATTATATTCACTTTCAGCACTTTGAAGCCGTTGTTGCACCTGAGAGTATTTTACTTTTGAATTTGCAAGATTTTTTTGTGTTTTTTCAAGTTTTAATTGATTTTTATATAGTTTGTTTGTTTCTCGTGACTCAAGAAATTTTAAAGTGCGGATTTTTGCTTTTGTTTCCTTATGCTTTTTAACAACCTGATTGTAACTTGCAGCATGGACATTACAAACTGATCCCGTAATTGTTAAAAACAGAAGCATGCTTATTATTCTTATTCCCACATTTTTTATACTTATCATTCTCGTTTTATTTCAGGTTAATTGTAAAATTTCTTTTTAATTTCCAAATTGTGCAATCAATGCAATTGCCAATGGTGCTATTGTCCAAAAAATAAAGGATAAAGCAAGTATTGATACAATTATTTTTTGGTGTTTGCGAAAAAATTCCATACAAAATCCCTCAAGTTTAATACTACTAAATATTTTACTTCAAAAATTTGTCTTTGCAAATTATTAAACTATACTATATTTATTAAAATTTAATATTTGATTTATTAACCGGCTTTTGTTTTAATATTGGTATGATGATTAAAGTCGAGAGTTTAAGCAAGTTTTACAATAAAGATCTATGTGTTTTAAAGAATATTAACCTTGAGATTAAAAAAGGTGAGATTGTTGGCATTGTAGGGTCTTCAGGTTGTGGAAAAAGCACTTTGTTAAGAACTCTTAATGCTTTAGAAGCCATAAATTCCGGAAGTATTTCCATTGGCGGTATTAAACTCGATAACAAAAAAAATATAAAAGAAGCCAGGAAAAAAATTGGCATTGTTTTTCAAGGGTACAATCTTTTCGAAAATTACACCGTGATTGAAAACATCGCACTTGCACCAGTAAAAGTAAAAAAAATTAAAAAAGAACAGGCTTATAGTGAAGCTCGTAAGCTTTTAAAAAGGGTTGGGTTGCTTGAAAGAGAAAATTTTTATCCACATCAACTTTCAGGCGGTCAAAAACAAAGAGTAGCCATTGCAAGATGTCTTGCCATGGAGCCTGAAATTTTGCTTTTCGATGAACCAACTTCTGCGCTTGACCCTCAAATGACTTTGGAGGTTTTAAATGTTATGCGACAGCTTAAAAACGATGGACTCACAATGGTTATTGTGTCTCATAAATTACGATTTTTATCTGAAATAGCCGACAAAATTGTTTTTATGCATAACAATACAATTTGGGAACAAGCTTCTTCCTTTGATTTTTTCAACAATCCAAAAACAATCGAAGCAAAAGAGTTTTTAAATGATGTTCAAAGCCTTTAGTTTTATTATATGGTTTAGGAGAAATATTAAACTATGAAAAATATTTTTATATGTCTTATCTTATTGATTACAGGATTTCTTGTTTCTGGTTGTACAAATAGCAATCAACAGCAAACGACAGATGTTTATGAAAAAATTAAAGTGCGAGATAAAATTGTTGTTGGGGTAAAATATGATACAAAACCTTTTGGGTTTATTGACAACAATCAAAAAATCTCAGGGTTTGACATTGATTTGGCACATTTAATTGCAAAATATCTTTTAAATGACCCAAACAAGGTTGAGTTTGTACAAGTTACTCCTCAAAATAGAATTCTTGCTTTAAACTCAGGTCAAATTGATATGGTTATTGCAACAATGACTGTGACAGAACAAAGAAAACAGGTTGTTGAGTTTTCTCGACCTTATTATATGGCAGGTCAAGCTATTATGGTGAATAAAGATAGCTCTGTTTCAAATATTAACGATTTAAAAAATAAAAAAATTATTATTGTTTTAGGCACAACTGCCGATAGAAATATCAAGAATATCGCTCCTGAATCGTTAATTCAGGGATATCGTACTTATAACGATGCATTTGCTGCTTTAAAAAACAAGCGTGGCGATGCTTTAATTACGGATGACAGCATTTTGCTTGGATTGGTTGCAAACGATAATGATTTTAAAATATTGTCAAAACGCTACACAAAAGAACCTTATGCTATTGCTTTGAAAAAAGGTCCTGACTCTCATAAACTTCTTTTCCATATTGATAGTGCCTTAAATGCTTATGAACAATCTGGCGAGTTAAAAAAACTTAAACAAAAATGGATTGAGAATTAACTTATGTACAATGTTGACTTTTCAGTTATTGGTGCAAGTTTACCACAAATATATGAAGGACTAATAACAACTTGTTATATATGTGTTGTATCTTTTGCTTTGGCTTTTTTACTTGCAAGCTTTATTACTTATTTCCGTACTATAAAAACTAATAAAATTGTTGAAAAATTTTCTGTCATGTTTGTCGAGTTTATCCGTAACACACCGCTTCTTCTTCAAATTTATGTCGTATTCAAGCTTTTGCCACAAATAGGGCTCAGATTTTCGCCGATTGTTTGCGGAATTATTGCTTTGTCTGTTTATCAAGGTGTATATTTTTCGGAAGTTATGAGAAGTGGCATTGCTCAAATCAAAGGCGAGCAAATGAATGCAGCTTTTGCTCTTGGTTTTTCTTCTTTTGAAACTTTTAGATTGATTATTTTTCCTCAAGGATTGAAAAATGTTATTTCTCCACTTGGCTCACAAGTTATAAATCTAATTAAAAACTCCTCACTTTTAAGCTTTATTGCTGTCAGTGATATTTTTTACGTAAGTTATCAAAAAATAGCTGATGATTTTAGAATTATCGAATATTTTACGGTTTGTCTTGTTTTGTACACAAGTTTAACAGGGATTGTTTTAATATTTACTCATATTCTAAATTTTTATTTAAAAATAAAATATAAAGAGGTAGCAATTGCATGAATGACTTAATTAGTAATATGCCATTTCTTTTAAACGGATTTAAAGTAACAATTATTTTATCCTTTTATAGTATTATTTTTAGCCTTATTTTTGGTATTATTCTTGGGGTTGTGCGCTTTTTCAAAATACCTGTCATAAGTTTTCTTTGTGCTTGCTTTATTGAATTAACACGGTCAATTCCTCTCATTTTGTACATTGTGTTCATTCATTACACAATATCACCTTATTTATTTAATACTTATAACATAACTTCCTATTTAGGGTTAAATTCTGTGGAAATGCAAACGGCATTAATATCTTTGACTTTGTTTACAAGTGCATATATAGCAGAAATAGTAAGAAGTGGGATGGAAAATATAGACCGGCAACAGATTTGGGATGCAAAATCTTTAGGGTTTTCAACTTTGCAAACTATTAAATACATTGTTCTTCCCGTTGTGCTTGCAAAATCTTTGCCTTCTTGGATAGCACAGTTTGCTTCGCTTATCAAAGACACCTCACTTGTTTCTGTCATAGGACTTGTGGAATTGACAAGGGCTTCTGAAATAATCTCAGAAATCACAAGAAAAGATTTTATAATAATGCTTTTCACTTTATTTACCTATTTTATTATATGTTTTGTTTTATCCAAATTGGCACAGTATTTAAATAAAAAGTATAATCATATAAATGTTTAAATTTATAAAAGTTAGACTTTTTGTTAATGTTTTTGTCGAAAAAATGCCATATTAATAAAATATCGACTCTAAATAAAGGAAAGGATAAGAAAAGTGTATAAAAGTAACTATTCAAAATGTTTGAGTTTCTTTGTTTCTGAGGGAATAATTTTTACCATACTTGGAATATTAATGCTATTTATGCCCATGGTTACAAGTTATGCCGCTGGTTTAATCATAAGTATTTTATTGTTTATAGGCGGTTTGTATAAATTTGTTAACTCAATTATAAACAGAAACTTTTTATCAAAACCTGTATTATCGATAATTATTGGACTTCTTATGATTTCAGCAGGTGTAATATTAACAATTCACCCAATGATCAACATGTTCTTGTTGACGATAATTCTAGCAACGTACTTTATTCTTGAGGGAATAAATTCATTAAATTTTGGTGTTCAAAATCGAGATTTGCTCAATTACTGGTGGTTGTCAGTTGTTGTTTCGCTAA
>UMLR01042749.1_pt1 | contig 21626 bp, 14 predicted proteins | sample 1966741 | NCBI WGS metagenome assembly UMLR01 (sample SAMEA4836207, study PRJEB28245) | human gut metagenome | biome: gut microbiome; material: fecal sample | place: Denmark | collected 2008 | reverse complement strand
ACCGCCGGTCAGATACCCGCCACTGCTTGGTCTGCCGGTCCACGGACAGCGCGCCATAGGGACATTTCTTCGCGCACAGGCCGCAGAATACGCAGCCCTCCGTGGTGTGCAGCCGCCGTATGCCGCCCTCTGCCTTTACGGGGCGGTAGGGCAGATCATGGATGTCCAGTCCCGTGGCATCGCATACCGCATTGATGATGGCCGGTGCGCTGGGCACCACCGCGCACTCCGAAATGCTCTTGGCGCCGTAGGGCCCGGTAGGTTCGCCCTCTTCGATAAAGTCCGTCTGCAAACGGGGCATTTCCGTGGCCCGGAAGGGCCGGTAACTGTGCAGGCTGCTGTCTCGCAGCTGTCCTGCCGCGTCAAAGGTCAGTTCCTCCCGGAGCGCGTAGCCCAGCCCCATCTGTATGCCGCCCTCCAGCTGTCCCTCGATGCCCATCCGGTTCATCACCCGTCCCACATCGTGTACCGCGATGTAGTCCGTCACCGTCACCGCGCCGGTGGCCTTTTCCACCTTTACCCGCGCCATATGTACGCCGTAGGACCCGGGGGTGTGTGCCGATGCGTGGGTGGCCACACCGAATATCTCATGCTTTTGTACGCTCTGGGCGTAGTTCATTACCTCCGCCAGCGAGGCGCTGCTGCCCTCCGGCAGCCACGCCCGTCCGTCGTGCAGAGAGATGTCCTCCGCCTGGCCGTCCAACAGTCCGGCGGCGGCGCACCGCAGCTGTGCCGCTGCGTCCTCCGCGGCCTTCTGCACCGCGCCGCAGCTGACATACACGCCCCGGCTGGAAAAGTCGCCCAGGTTCCACCCGCACACATCTGTGTCCGAGGCCACGCAGGCCACCTGTTCCGGTGGGATTCCCAGCGTCTCCGCCACGACCTGTATCTGCACCATCAGCTGTCCGTTGCCCATATCGTGGGTGCCGGAGTGCAGCACGCAGGTGCCGTCATCGTTCATCTTGACCACCATGCAGTTCTGGTCGATCTGCGAGCCGAAAGCCCCGCTGCCGTGCAGTCCCATGGCCCAGCCCTCGCCGATGAGGTACATTCCGTCCTCATCGTCCATGTCCGGCCAGTTCTGCCGCAGTGCCATGGCCCGGTGCACGCAGTCCTTGGGCCGGGGGTTGCCGATGGGGTGCCCCGCGAACAGGTCGCTGTCCTCCGGATCCACCAGATTTTTCATCTGTAATTCCGTGTAGTTCATCCCAAGCGCGCCGGCGATCTTATACAACTGCCGTTCCATGGCAAAGAATACCTGCGGCGAGCCGTAGCCCCGCATGGCCCCCGCCACCGGCGTGTTGGTATATACGGGTATGCCCACAAAGCGCATATTCGGTGTTTTGTAGCCCTTGAATACCTTGGCGCTCATGGCGCCGATCACGTTCCCTGCGCTGGAGGCATATGCTCCGGTGTTGGTGATGGCCGTGATCTCCTGTGCCACGATGGTGCCGTCGTTTTTCACGCCGGTCTTCACCGTGATGACGCTGGCATGCCGCACCCGGGTGGATACCATGCACTCCCGCCGTGTGGCGGTGAATTTCACCGGCCTGCGGCACAGCATCGCCAGCGCTGCGGGGATCAGCTCCACCGAGGACTCCATTTTTCCGCCGAATGCGCCGCCCATGGTGGGACTTACCACCCGCACCTTGCTCAGCGGCAGGCCGAATATCCGGCTCAATACGATCCGTTCGCCAAAGGTGTTCTGATACGGTGCGGTGACGGTCAGCCGTCCCTGCGCGTCCACCTCCGCGATGGCGGTGTGGGGCTCGATGGCACAGTGGTGCACCGCCGGCGTGCGGTAGGTGTCTTCAAACACCCGGTCCGCCTCCCGAAAACCCTTCGTCACGTCTCCCGAGTTTTTCTCGATCCGCAGCGCGATGTTGCTGCTGCCGTGCAGGGGATAGGCGTCCTCCCGCATGGCCTCCAGCGGATCCGTCACCACCGGCAGCGGCTCGTATTCTACCTCGATCAGGTCGATGGCCGCCTGGGCGATATCCTCTGTCTCTGCCGCCACCGCCGCCACCCGGTCGCCCACAAAGCGCACCGTGTCGTCAAAAATGCGCTCCGTCTCGATAGGCGCCGGCGCCTGCATATAAAACCGCGTGGTGCTGTTGAACCGCGTCTGCGGTGTGTTCTGATAGGTAGCCACTGCCCACACGCCGGGCAGCGCCTCCGCCGCTGTGGTGTCGATGCGCTTGATCCGCGCGTGTGCTATCGGCGAGAAAAGCGCCTTGGCGTACAGCATCCGCGGCATGGTCATGTCGTCCACATACAGCAGTTCCCCTGTTGCCTTGGCCGCCGCATCCTGCACCGGGTAGCTCTTTCCGATGTACGTCAGATCCTTCACCGATCCTGCGCCTCCAGCCGCCGCGCCGCCTCCCGGACGGCCTCCTCGATCTTGTAGTAGCCGGTACAGCGGCACAGATTCGGTGCCAGCGCTTCCCGTATCTCCTCGTCACTGGGGTGCAGCGTCTTGTCCAGCAGTGCCTTGGCGCTCATCACCATTCCCGGCGTGCAGAAGCCGCACTGGACGGCTCCGCAGTCGATAAACGCCTGCTGTATGGGGTGCAGCTGTCCGTTCCGGCTCAGCCCCTCTATGGTCTCCACCCGATGTCCCGCCGCATCCTTAATAGGTACCTTGCAGGCGTTCACCGCCGTGCCGTCCAGTATCACGCGGCAGGCGCCGCAGTCGCCGGAGGAGCATCCGTTTTTCGCGCCGGTCAGGCCCAGCGTCTCCCGCAGTACCCGCAGCAGCGTCCACTGGGGCGGCACGCATACCGTGCGGAGCACGCCGTTTATATATAATGAGAAGTTCTCCATGTGCCGTCCTCCGCTTCTGCCGCCCGGCGTTATCCGCCCATGTCCGAACAGGCTGTATCTGTCTGCCCCGGCATACTGTGTCCCGGGCAGGGGCCGCCGGTCATGGTATACAGCGCAGGCGCTGTTTCTGCGTGTGTTCGGATTGGATACTGTATACAGTATTCTTTGTGTACATATTTTACTCGCATTTCACCCCGCCGTCAATAGAAGTGCAGCATTTCTGCCCTTAGCACAAAAATAAACCCCACTTTTTTGACAATTATGACAAATCATACCCGCCCCGCCCGCAGCCCTCAAGCCTTCCCCTCGAGGGGTTCGCGGTGTTGAAAGACACGCCGGTGGCCTGTCAGACCCGCGAACCGACCCGCAGGGAGACAGGTGCCCCGAGGGGGCGGATGAGGTGTCCTGCCGCAGTGGCCCCCAATTCCCGTTTTCCATTCCCGGTAACAGAAAAAATGTGTAAAATTTCCATAAAAAGGCTGGACAAATTATGCAGCCGTGCTATAATCTGCCTATCCGCAGAGGTACCTCTGCATTGGCGTTTTAATGGAAATTAAAACGAGTGCGCCTACGGAAATCTAAAACAAACGGGGTATGAGACATGAAGAAATTGTTAGCAACCATTCTGGCGCTGGTCATGGCGCTGAGCCTGTGCACAAGCCCATGGGCGACAGGAGAAGCCGGTACAGGAGAAGGCACGGGTGCGACCGCAGGCGCAGCCGTTAACGAACAAACCGGCGGTGCAGGCAGCGGCGAGAACGGCACCGAGGACGGCTCCTACGGCGTGCGCGAGGCGAATTATGTCGCACAGGTTCTGGATAAGGACGGCAACTCTCACGGCAAGTACGAGTCCCTGCAGGCGGCTATTGACGCGGCAAAGCGCAATGATACCGTGACCCTGCTGGCGGATACCAGGGAGAACGTCACCATTTCCACCAACGATCTGACCCTTGACCTGAACGGTCATACCCTCAACGGCAGCACCGGCGAACGCAAGCCCGCACTGACGATCACCGCACGCGTGACGGTCAAGGACTCCAGCGAGGGGCAGACCGGCACGATCATGCGCGAGGATACCGCAGAGAACTCCGGCGTGTCCTCCCATTACGTCATTGATGTTCAGGGTAAAAACGGCTTCCTGCTCTTTAAGAGCGGCACCGTCACGAATGGCAGTGGCGCCGGCGGCACAAACGGTGCGTCCCTTGTCCGCATCGGCACCGACGACCAACCGACATGGAAGCCGCAGCTGACCATCGAGGGCGGCACGTTTAGTCAGGACAACTTCATTGTCCTCAAGGTTGGCGGTTACGGCGTGCTCTATGTGAAGGGCGGCACGATCAATTCCAAGAACAGCTACGCGGTTGAAAACTGGAGCTTCGCTGTCATCAAGGATCAAGCGGTCGTAAACGGCAAGGTGTCCTCTTGGACCTACCAAAATAGTTTGAAGAAGAACGAGCTCGAGATCAGAGGCGGCACGGTCAACGGCGACGTTGAAGCCATCAGCTATGACGGCGTGGCTGGCAAGCGGGCACTCGTTTCCATCAGCGGTGGTACGGTCAACGGCACACTCATAACGGGTATCTATGGTAGTGCGACCGAGCCCAGTAAAGATATAGCCACCATCGAGATTACGAGCGGTACGTTTAAGAACGACCCGACCAAGTATGTGGTTGAGGACTCGGCAGTTACGAAGAACGAAGATAACACTTTCGGCGTAGCGAAGGCATACCTTGCCAAGGTCGGCGACACCTCCTACTACACCATGGAGGAGGCGTTCAAGGCGCAGACGGCCAGCGGCGAACCTATCGTCATGCTGCGCGATTATACCACCGGTTCAACATTCAACTCCGGCACCATTAAACGCACGGTGGATCTGAACGGCCACACCTGGACCTGCACCGGCACGGATGCAAACAGCGCGGCCTTCGAGATCAACAACCCCAATGCGATGCTGACCGTGAAGAACGGCAAGGTGGTCAGCAGCCAGCTGGTGGGTCTGATCCCCTCCGCCATGGGCGGCACCATCACCTATGACAATTCCAGTCTGGTGTTCGATGGCGTCGAGATGACGACCACCGCCCACAGCGGCATCGAGACCAACGGCAACAACACCAACGATACCGTGACGCTGAAGAACAGCACGCTGAACGTGCCCAACGGCTTTGGCATCTACTTCCCCAGCAGCGGCAAGCTGACCATTGAGAACTCCACCATCAACGCCAAGACCATGGGCGTGCAGGTCTGCGCCGGCAGTCTGGAGATCACCGGCGACAAGACTGCCATCAATGTTACCGGCGATCCGGTTCCCAAGACCGAAAACGACGGCGCCATTCAGGACGGCGCGGCCATCTCCGTAGTGGACCGTACCGGCTACAAGGGCCTGGGCAAGATCGAGGTCACCGGCGGTACGTTCAAGGCCAACGGCACCAACGCTGCCATCAAGGCTTACAACTGGGCGAACAACACCGAGGCTGAGTTCACTGCCAAAGACAATGTCGCCGTTTCCGGCGGTACGTTCTCCAGCCAAGTGCCCAGTGAGTATGTTGCTGCAGACAAGAGAGTCCGCGTGGACAACGCGAACAGCTATACTATTGTGACGAACGGCGGCATCACCAGCGGCACCTACACCGAGGAGCCCACGGTGGCCCCCGGCTACAAGGCGGTCAAGAATGATGATAATACTTGGCGTGTGGAGAGAACCTCCTCCGGCGGCTATTACTACTACGGCCCCTCTATCACCGCCGTTCTCAACGGCACCAACAAGTCCGCCACGGACTATCCCGGCGGCGACTACGGCCTGGTGTTCCGTTCCACCGCGGCGTTCAGCACCTTCCAGGGCGTCCAGGTGGACGGCAAGACCCTTGCCAAGTCCAACTACACCGCTGAAGAGGGCTCCATCGTGGTGTACCTGAAGGCCGCGTACCTCAAGACGCTGGCGGCGGGCAAGCACACCATCACCATCCTGTCCACGGCGGGCAACACCAGCATGGACTTTACCATCGGCGGCAAGAGCAGCAGCCCCAAGACCTTTGACGCGGGCGTGGGTATCTACGCCGTGACGGCTGTCCTGTCCATGACCGGCATGGCCTGGACCGCTAAAAAGCGTCACTAAGAGCAAATAAAAAAGAAAGCCCGAAAGGGCTTTCTTTTTTTGCCGCGCATCTGAAAACCCCTTGCAAAAGGGGAAGGAATATGTTACCATGTACTTTGTATACAGTATCCCATACACATATAAGAGAGACTGCACTGCGCCCAAGCCCCGGCAGGGGAGGGAAAATCAGCAGAATTTGCCGGTTTTGCTTGCTTTTTCCCGCAGCAGTGGGTATAGTGTGTATAGAGCCGCCTGCTGCGGTATAAAAAGAAGGGGGCATAGAGAGATGACAGCCTTCACACCGGTGGACCCCGCCAACCCTCAGCGCGAGACGATATATACCCAGCTGAAAAACGCCATCATCAACGGCGATATCGCGCCGGATGAGCGCATTGTTGAAACAAAATACGCCGATATTTTCCGCGTCAGCCGCACCCCTGTGCGCGAAGCCATCCGTATGCTGGAGCGTGAGGGGCTGGTGGTCTACGAGCCCCGTAAGGGCGCCGTGGCCCGGCCCAGGCTGACCCGTGCCGAGGTGGACGAGGTCTATACCATCCGTTCCGCCCTGCAGTTGCTCAGCGTGGATGCTGTGGTGCGGAACATCACCGACGCGCAGCTGGACGCCATGGAGGCCGACAACCGCGGCTGCGCCGAGGCGCTGGACAAGCATGACGTCGGTGCGTATTTCCGCCACCTGGACGAATTCAACGGCCTGTTGACCCAGAGCAGCAATATGCCCCTGCTCATCAAGCTCCTGGACCAGATCGAAAGCTACAGCGCCACCACGTCGTTTCAGAATCCGGAGCACGCCCGCTTCCGCGAGAGCGTGCTGTCCGATGACGAACGCCGCCGCCGTGCGTTGGCGGAGCACGAGGAGATCGTGGCGTCCCTGCGGGCCCGTGATGCGGATCGCCTCCGTCGGGTGCTCACCGCCCATACCGCTAACGTTCACGAGGCCGCACTCCAGCGCTACGGCAAGGAGGACTGACGCACAGACCCCATCTGCATGACGGATATGTACCATCTGCATGGCGGATATGTATCGCCCGCATGACGGATATGTACCATCTGCATAGCGGGTATGTACCGTCTGTATGACGGAATGTACCGCCTGCACGAGACCCCTGTGACCTGTCATGGGGGCTTCTCTTGAAGACTAAGTGTATACAGTATACATATCAGAGGAGGCATTTATGGACTGGGACAGAGTCATCTACAACGGCACGGTGGTCAACGATGACGGTATGCAGCGTGCCGATATCTACATCCGTGATGGCCGGGTCGCCGCCGTCACGTCCGAGCGCCTGCCCGGCACCGTCGGCGAAGCCACCGACGCTTCTGGCCGCTATATCCTGCCCGGCCTGATCGAGACCCATGTTCACTCCCGCGACGGCCGTCTGGCCACCGGTGAGAAGGAGGACTTCCGTTCCTCCACCGCGGCGGCTGCCGCCACCGGTATTACCACCGTGTTCGAAATGCCCAACTGCACCCCTACCGTCCACTCGGCGGAGTCTCTCCGCGATCTTGTCTCGGTCATCCAGCCCAAGGCCCATGCGGATTTCTGCGTTTGGGGCCTGGCTTTGGGCGATGCCAATCTTGCCAGCCTGCCCGCTTTGGCGGAGGCCGGCTGCGTGGCCTTCAAATTCTTCTGGGGCTACGCGGTGGACCGCCGGGACAACAGCCTGATCTACAACTACCGTGAGGGCATGGACAACGTCCTCCCGCCCCCGGACGACGGCCAGATCTATCGCCTGTTCCGCGCTGTGAAGGCCACCGGCAAACGCCTGGGCATCCACGCAGAGAATTTCTCCATTGTTCGGGCCCTGACGCAGGAGGCCCTTGCCACCGGCGCGCAGGACTACGCCGCATTGCTGCGTACCCGCCCCGTCAGCTGCGAGACCTCCATTATCGACACCGCCATCGACATGGCCAAGGAGCTCTCCATGCCCCTGCACGTCCTCCATGTGGGTGTAGGCGACGGCGTGGAGCACCTCCGCCGCGCCAAGGCCGACGGCGTGGATGTCACCGCCGAGACCTGTACCCATTACCTGACCTTCACCGACCGCGACGCCCGCCGCTGCGGTGCGGTGATGAAGACTTACCCTCTCATCCGTACCGCCGCAGATCGCCAGGCCGTCTGGCAGGGCCTTGCGGATGGTACCCTGGACTGGGTCTGCTCAGATCACGCGCCCCACACCTGCGAGGAAAAGCACCGTTCCTTCTGGGATGCCCCCGCCGGAATCAGCGGTATCGAGGGTCTTTCTCCTGTGTTGCTCACCGCTGTCCACCGCGGCCTGCTGACGCTGCCCCGCGTGGCGGCGATCACCTCCGCCAATGCGGCCCGCACCTTCGGCCTCTATCCCCGCAAGGGCGTTATTCGCCCCGGAGCCGATGCCGACTTGGCCATTGTGGATATGTCCGCGGCCTACACCTTCCGTCAGGAGAAGATGTACTCTAAAGCCAAATGGTCCCCCTATGACGGTATGTCCTTCCAGGGCCGGGTGGTCGAGACGATCCTTCGTGGCCGCACCACTATGCGTGACGGTCAGGTCCTGCCCGACTGCTTCGGCCAGTTCCTGCCGGTCTGCACTAAATAGCTTGTTTTCTTCCTTTACTCCTTTTCCTCCCCCTTGCACCAAACGGCTCCCGGGCGCGCGCCCGGGAGCCGTTTGGCTTTTTCCGTATAAAAGGGACCGCTGTATGGTGGCCCCTTTTGCTGTTTGGCAGCCACCTTATTGGTTTGGAATGTTTGGCACAAAGCGTTGCGGGTAACAGGGAATTCCGAAATGTCTACTGGGAAAAACAACAAAAGTTTTTCGCCGTGTTTAGGCAACTCTACAGAAATAGAGCCACGCCGGCCCTTTTCCGTTGACAGATCACAAAAGAGATGGTATTTTGAAACTGTGCTCGAGCACAGTCAATTCGTGCTCGAGCACAAATGACACATCGCCAAGGGCGATACATATTTCGGAGAGGAGAAGCGGACGCGTGACCATCAAGCAGATCGCCGAAAAAGCGGGCACCAGCCGCGGCACCGTCGACCGGGTACTCAACGGCCGCGGCAACGTAAATCCCGAGCTGGCCAAGCGTATATTGGACATTGCCGAGCGTGAGCGCTACCAGCCCAACCAGCTGGCTCAGGCGCTTATTCGCTCCCGTCAGCGCACCCACATCGGTATGGTCATACCCTCCGTCGGCAATCCCTTTTTTGACGAGGTGCTCCGCGGCGCACAGAGCCGCGCCAGAAAACTCTCCAGCTACGGCACCACCCTTACCATCCGCGAGATCAAGGGCTACGACGCCGCCACGCAGCTGCAGGCCATGCGCCGGCTGGTGGCCGAGGGCGTGGACGCGCTGGCGGTCATGCCGCTGGATGTGCCCGAGGTCGCGGAGTACCTGCAGTCACTGCCCATACCGGTGGTCACAGTCAACACCGATATCGATGTCGACCGTGTGGCCTTTGTCGGCTGCGACTACTACAACAGCGGCATGATCACCGGAGATCTGGCGCAGTTCATGCTCAACGGCCGGGGCCGCGTAGTGGCTGTTATCGGCAGCACCAATGTCCGCGGCCATATGGACCGTGTGCGCGGTCTGCGGACCGCACTGGAGAGCACGCCGGAGATCACGGTGGACGCCGTGCTGGAAAATCAGGACGACGACGATGTCTCCTATCAGGTGCTGCGGGCCTATCTGGCGGACCACACGCCGGACATGGTGTGCTTTGCCGCCGCCGGTATCGACGGCGGTATGCGGGCCATCCTGGAAAGCGGAAAGAATATCCGCGTGCTGGCGGTGGACGGGACGGAGGCCGTGCTGCGGTATATGGAGGAAGGGCGCATTGCCGCCACTGTGACCCAGGAGCCCTTCGCCCAGGGGGACGAGGCGGTGCGTGTGCTGTTCGACTATATCCACACCGGACGGCGGCCCGCCGCCGGCGTGGTGTATACCCACAACCGTGTGCGTGTGCGGCACTCGCAGTAAGTTTGTGATCCGATCGGCACAGGCCGATGATGATTTAACTTTTTAACAGGAGGAATGTATCATGGGAAACAGACCGGTAACTCTTTGCACCTGCCAGTGGGCAGACCTGCCCTTCGATGAACTGTGTGCGCTGGCGTCCAAGATGGGCTATGACGGCCTGGAGGTCGCCTGCTGGGGCAACGGCATCGACATTGACCGTGCGTACAGCGATGACAACTATGTGGCCTGGATCAAGGAGACCCTGGCGAAGAACAACCTGATCTGCAAGGCCCTGGCCTGCCACATCATCGGCCAGTGTGTGGGCGACGCTCCCGATCCCCGGCTGAACAACTTTGCTCCCGCGGCGCTGGCCGACAAGCCGGAGGAGATCCGCGCCTGGGCGATCGACACCATGAAGAAGGCCCCCGTGGTGGCCAAGAAGCTGGGCTGCTATGTGGTCACGGGCTTCACCGGCTCTCCCATCTGGAAGTGGCTGTATTCCTTCCCCCAGACCACCGAGGAGATGGTCGAGAACGGCTACGACGAGATCGTGCGCCTGTGGTCCCCTATCCTGGATGAGTTCAAGGCCAACGGCATCAAGTTCGCCCTGGAGGTCCATCCCGGCGAGATCGCTTTCGACTACTACTCCACTGAGAAGCTGCTGAAGAAGTTTGCCGACCGCCCCGAGTTCGGCCTGAACTTCGACCCCAGTCACCTGCTGTGGCAGGGCGTGACGCCCCATCTGTTCCTGCGTGACTTTATGGACCGCGTGTACCACGTCCATATGAAGGATGCGGCGGTGACTCTGGATGGCCGCAGCGGTCTGCTGGGCTCCCACATCGATTTCGGAGACCTGCGCCGCGGCTGGAACTTCCGCTCCCTGGGTCATGGTGACGTGAACTTCGAGGAGATCATCCGCGTGCTGAACGCCGCCGGTTACGACGGCCCTCTGTCCGTGGAATGGGAGGACAGCGGTATGGACCGTATCGAGGGCGCTACCGAGGCGGCCGCTTTCGTGAAGAAGGTGGACTTCAAGAAGTCCGATGTGAAGTTTGACGACGCTATCGCCAACTGAAACGCGACAAGGAGGACAATATGGGTATTCAGATCCGTTACGGCATGGTCGGTGGCCACATGAACGCCTTTATCGGCGAGGTGCATCGCAAAGCCATCGCCTTTGACCCCCGCGCACAGCTGGTGGCGGGCTGCTTCTCCACCAATGCGGAGAAGAACCGTGAGACCGGCGAGACCTACTCCCTGGACATGAGCCGCGTGTACCCCAGCTATGAGGCCATGGCCGAGGCGGAGAGCAGGCGTCCCGACGGTATCGATTTCGTCAGCATCACGACTCCGAACAACACCCACTACGACGTGGCCAAGTGCTTCCTGCAGCACGGCATCCATGTGGTATGCGAAAAGCCTCTGTGCTTTACCGTGGAACAGGCGCAGGAGCTGGTGGCCCTGGCCAAGGAGAAAAACCTGGTTTTCGGCGTCACCTATACCTATTCCGGCTACACCATGATGAAGGTGGCCCGCGAGATGATCGCCGAGGGCAAGATCGGCAAGATCGCCGCCGTCAATGCGGAGTATGTCCAGGAGTGGCTCATCGATGAGCTGGGCGTCCCCGGCGAGGGCACCACTAAGCTGTCCGTCTGGCGCGCCGATCCGGCGGTGTCCGGTATCTCCAACTGTGTGGGTGACATCGGCACCCACATCGAGAACTCCGTCCACTACCTGACCGGCCTGAACATCAAGCGTCTGGCCGCCACCGTGAACCGTTACGGCAAGGAGCTGGACCTGAACGCCAATATGCTCGTCGAGTACGAAAACGGTGTCAACGGCGCGTACTGGTGCTCTCAGATCGCGGCGGGCAAGCTCAACGGCCTGACCATCCGCATCTACGGCAGCGAGGGCGCACTGGAGTGGGAGCAGCACTATCCTGATTATCTGAAGTACACCCCCAAGGGCAAGCCCACGGAGATCCTGTCCCGCGGTACCGGTTATATCACCGAGAAGGCCGGCGCGTACAGCCGTATCCCCTCCGGCCATCCCGAGGGACTGATCGTCGCCTTTGCCAACATCTACAAGAACATCATCAGCGCCATTCTGGCGGTGAAGGCGGGCGGTACGGCCAACGACGGCTCTTTCGACTATCCCACCGTCACCGACGGCCTCAACGGCGTGAAGTTCATTCACGCGGTCATCGACTCCGCAGCCAAGGACTCTGCCTGGGTGGAGCTGTAAGAACACGTTATAGGCGGACTTTGTCCGTATCTATAAAGAATTTTTAGGAGGAAACAACCATGAAGAAAGTATTTGCACTGATCCTTGCGCTGGTCATGGCCCTGTCTCTTGTCGCCTGCGGCGAGAAGAAGGACGATGACGCCAACAAGGACAACGATGCTGCCACGGGTAATCGCATCGCGATCCTGGTCCCCAATGCCGACCACGGCTGGACCGGCGCTGTGATGACCTATGCGCAGGAGAAGGCGCAGGAGCTGAATGACGCCGGCAAGTATGCCGCTACCGTCATCACCTCTTCCGACGCCGCCAACCAGATCCAGCAGGTGGAGGACCTGATCGAGAACAAGACCGCTGACTATGTGGTCATTCTGCCTCAGGACAACACCCTGGAGAACACCATGGCCAAGCTGGCCACCAGCGGCATCCCCTATGTGATGTTCGACCGTATCATCGACTCCGCTGCTTCCACTGCGGTTGCCTGCGTCAAGGGCGATAACAATGGCATCGGCGCCGAGACCGCCAAGCGCTTCATCGCCGACGGCATGAAGGCCGGCGACAAGGTCCTCATCATGCCCGGTGACAACTCTTCCGTTCCCACCATGCGTAACGACGGCTTCTTCAGCGTGCTGAAGGAGAATGGCTGGACCGAGGAGCAGATCGCTGCCATCCAGTCCACCGACTACACCGGCTGGAGCCGCAGCAAGGGCAAGGAGCTGTTCATCAACTGGCTGGATGCCAGCACGGTTGAGGACATCACCGCCACCAAGTGGATCTTCACCCACGACGACGAGATCGCCATGGGCATCCTGGAGGCGCTGAAGAGCTCCGAGATCGACGCCGAGAAGAAGGATGCCTTCCTGAACGCCGGTGTGCATCTGGGCACCTCCTCCGGTCTGAACGAGATCTATTCCGTGCTGAAGGGCATCCATCAGAAGGATTACACCGCTGAGGTCGCCAAGCTGGCCGATCTGTTCTCCGTTACTTACGATCCCGCGATGATCAAGGCTGCCGTGGATGACATGGTCACCCACATCGAGGGCGGTACCGTCACCCAGGATCACGTCATCGCCGTGTCCGTGGTGGATGCTACCAACGTCAACGACTTCCAGGGCTTCGGTGACGCTGTCTCCAAGTAAGTAAAGTCGTTTCCGAGGGCTTCGCGGGCGCTTCGGCGCCCGCGGGGCACCTCCCCCTTCGCAGAAGGGATCTTATCAAACAGCAAAGAGAGGCGTGCGGCATGGAATTGCTGAAAATGACCAATATCACCAAATCATTCTCCGGTGTGGAAGTGCTTTCGCACGTTGATTTTTCCGTGGAGCGCGGGGAAGTACACGCGCTGCTGGGAGAGAACGGCGCCGGTAAGTCCACATTGATGAACATCCTGGCGGGTGTGCATCAGCGGGATGAGGGCGAGATCGAGTTTGACGGAGAGCAAATGCACGACATTTCCGTCAAGCGGACAGAACAGGCAGGTATCGCCTTTGTACACCAGGAGTTGAACCTGTTTAACGATCTGAAGGTGTACGAGAACATTTTTCTTCGCAAGGAACTGCTGACCAAGCTGGGCACGCTGGATAAGCGGGCCATGCTGGAGCAGACGCGCCAGCTGATGAGCGACCTGGGCGTGGATATCGACCCCAACGCCCTGGTAGACGAGCTGGAGACCAGCAAAAAGCAGCTGCTGGAGATCGCAAAGGCACTTCACGCCAATGCGAAGCTCTTTATTCTGGACGAGCCGACCACCGCGCTGAACAACGCGGAGATCGAGCACCTGTTCAGTATCGTGCGGCGATTGAAGGAGCAGGGCAAGTCCTTCATCTTCATCTCCCACAAAATGAACGAGATATTTACCATCGCGGACCGCTACACGGTTCTGCGGAATGGATGCTTTATTCAGTCCGGCAATATTGCCGATACCACGCCGGAGGCTGTCACCCGCCTGATGGTGGGCAGCAGCTACTCCGAGGCTTCGGTGTACCAGCCCCGCCAGCTGGGCGATGTGGCACTGAAGCTGGAGCACCTCAGCGGCGAAGGGTTCGAGAACGTGGACCTGGAGGTGCGTAAGGGCGAGATCATCGGCCTGACAGGCCTGAAGGGTGCCGGCGTCAGTGAGATGATGCAGGCGATCTTCGGCGCGATTCCCATCAGCTCGGGCACGGTGTATGTCAACGGAGAGCCGCTGCACCACGGCGGCATACATAACGCCATGCGCCACAAGATCGGCATGATCCCCGCCAACCGCAAGGAAAACTCCGTCATCCCGGATTTCACGCTGCTGGAGAACAACTACATCTCCGAGCACACGCTTTCTGCCAATCACCAGCTGATCCGCGGGCGGAAAGAGGTGGCGCAGTACAACAGGATGCGGGATATGCTGAACATCAAGGCCAACAGCCATGACGACCTGATCCTGTCACTGTCCGGCGGCAACCAGCAGAAGGTGATTCTGGGCCGGTGGCTCACCACCGAGGCGGATATCCTTATCATGGATAACCCCACCCAGGGTATCGATGTGGGCGCCAAGGCGGAGATCTACAAGCTGATCCTGGAACTGGCCGAGAAGGGCAAGACCATCTTGGTCAACACCCTGGAGATACCGGAGATACAGAAGATCGCGGATCGCTGTGTGGTGTTCTACCACGGGCATATCCAGACCATCCTGCCCCGTGAGGAGATCACGGAGGAGAGAGTTATGCTGTATGCGACCAATGTGATACACGCAACGGAGGGAGAGGTAAACGTATGAGTCAGAACACGGAACTGAAGGCCCAGGCCAAAAAACCGGGGCTGAACAAGAAGGGCATTGCCGCCTGGATCAATAATTACAGCTTTATCCTCATCGCACTGGCGATCTTCATCGCCTATCTGTTTATCAACCACGGCGCGACCACCTGGAGTGGCGTGATGAACATCCTGCGGCACTCCGCCGTGGTGGGCATCATGGCCTTCGGCATGGGCCTGGTCATCATCACCGGCGGCATCGACCTGTCCGTGGGCTCCATGCTGGCGCTGGTGGGCAGCTTCTCCGTGGTGGTGTTCAATGCCACGGACAGCGTGTTCCTCACATTGCTGTTCGCCCTGGTGGCCGGCGGCTTGTGTGGCCTGTTCAACGGTGTGCTCATCGGCCTGGTGAAAATGCCCGCGTTCATCGTGACGCTGGCCACAATGCTGATCTTCCGTTCGGTGGCTCAGTACTATCTGCGGACTACCGGGTCCTCCATCTTCAATATGACCGGTACCCTGGACCACTATGCCAGCTTCTACGGCTTCGGCCAGCTGAAGATCGCCACCGTTCCCGTGGTGGGCATCGTGCTGCTGGTGGTCACGGTCATCATGGTGTTCATATCCACCTGCACCAAGTTCGGCAAGACCGTCTATGCCCTGGGCAGCAATGAACGCGCTGCCGCCCTGGCCGGAATCAACGTCAACCGCACCCGTGTGGCGGTCTATGTCATCACCGGCATACTCACCGGCCTGAGCGCTTTCCTGTGGCTGGCCATGAACGGCTCCGTCGACCCGGCCACCCTCGGTAAGAGCAACGAGATGTACGCCATCGCCGCGGTGGTCATCGGCGGTATCAGCATGAGCGGCGGCAAGGGCAAGCTTCTGGGTGTTCTGTTCGGCGCCATGAGCTATACCATCATCGACAAGATCATCGCCTCCCTGCAGGTGGACGCTCTGATCAACGATACCATCAAGGGCTCGATTTTGCTGGTGGCCGTTATCATCCAGCTGGTGGTGCCCATGATCCGTTCCCGCGTAAAAACGAAACATACTTCGGAGGTGTAATAACATGAAAAAGTACGCTGATGTGAGTAAGGTCGTCTACGATCCCAAGGGGACCGACCCCTTTACCTTCCGTTGGTATGACCCGGACGAGGTCATCGCCGGCAAGAAAATGCGTGAGCATCTGAAGTTCGCGTTGAGCTATTGGCATACCATCGACGCCGAGGGCGTGGATATGTTCGGCTCCGGTACCATGGATAAGTCCATGGGCCAGACGGACCCCATGGCCAAGTTCCGCGCCAAGGCGGACTTCGCCTTCGAGCTGATGGAAAAGCTGGACATCGACTACTACTGCTTCCATGACGTGGACATCGCCCCGGAGGGCGCTACCCTGGCCGAGAGCATCGCCAACTTCCGCGTGATGGTGGATTATCTGTACGAGCTGCAGAAGAAGACCGGCAAGAAGTGCCTGTGGGTAACGGCCAACAACTTCGGCGACAAGAAGTTCATGGCCGGTGCCGCCACCTCCTGCTGCGCCGATGTGTTCGCCGCTGCCGCTGCCAAGGTCCGGGCCTGCCTGGACGCCGCGGTGAAGCTGGGCGCCACCGGCTATGTATTCTGGGGCGGCCGCGAGGGCTATGACACCCTGCTGAACACCGACATGGGGCTGGAGCTGGACAACATGGCCCGATTCCTGCGTATGGCCCGTGACTACGGCCGCAAGATCGGCTTTACCGGCGATTTCTATCTGGAGCCCAAGCCGAAGGAGCCCACCAAGCACCAGTACGACTTCGATGTGGCCACCTGCATGAACTTCCTGCGGAAGTACGACCTGACGGCGGATTTCAAGATGAACATCGAGGCCAACCACGCCACCCTGGCGGGCCATACCTTCGAGCATGAGCTGCGTACCGCTATCGTCAACGGCAGCTTCGGTTCCATCGACGCCAACGAGGGCGACTATCTGCTGGGTTGGGATACCGACCAGTTCCCCGCCAACGTGTACAGCGCCACCTACTGCATGATGGAGGTCCTCCGCGCCGGCGGCTTTACCAACGGCGGCCTGAACTTTGACGCCAAGGCCCGCCGTCAGTCCAACACCTTCGAGGATATCCTGCTGGCCTATATCTCCGGTATGGACACCTTCGCTCTGGGCCTCCGCAAGGCGCTGGAGCTGAAAGCGGATGGCCGTCTGGACCAGTTCGTCAAGGAGCGCTACAGCAGCTATGACAGCGGCGTGGGCAAGAAGATCGTGGATGGTGAGATGACCCTGGAGTCTCTGGCGGATTACGCCGAGGGCCTCAAGAGCTTCGATGTGCCCAGCGGCCGTCAGGAGTATCTGGAATCTGTGGTCAACCGGGTGCTGTTCCACTGAGAAATGACATATTGCGGGCCGCCCGGAAGGGCGGCCCTGCCTAAAGGAGGCGCAAGGCTATGAAGGAATATTTGCTGGGTATCGACCTGGGCACCTCCGGTACCAAGACGGTGCTGTTCCGCAGTGACGGCACGGCTATGGCCGCCCACACGGTGGAATACCCCCTCTACCAGCCCCAGAACGGCTGGGCTGAGCAGGAGCCGTCCGACTGGTGGCGTGCTGTGCGGGAGACGGTGCAGGCCGTGCTGCACAAAAGCGGTGTGGCCGCCGCCGATGTTGCCGGTGTAGGCATCTCCGGGCAGATGCACGGTCTGGTGATGCTGGACGAGAGGGGAGAGGTGCTGCACCGCAGCATCCTGTGGTGCGATGGCCGCACCGGCGAGGAGTGCCGTGAGATCACCGAGACTGTGGGCGCGGAGAAACTCATCGCCATCACCGCGAACCCCGCCCTGGCGGGCTTTACCGCCGGGAAGATCCTGTGGGTGCGGAAGCATCTGCCGGAGGTCTACAAGGCCTGCCGTCATATCCTGCTGCCCAAGGATTACATTCGCTACTGCCTCACCGGCCAGTTTGCCACCGAGGTATCCGACGCCTCCGGCATGAACCTGCTGGACGTGCCCCGGCGGCAGTGGTCTGACGAGATACCGAACAAGCTGGACATCGACCCGGCGCTGCTGGGCCGGATGTACGAGTCTGTGGACGTGACCGGAACGGTGACGGCGGAAGCCGCCGCCCTGACCGGCCTGGCCGAGGGTACGCCCGTGGTGGGCGGCGCGGGCGACAACGCCGCCGCGGCTGTGGGCACCGGTACTGTTCGCTACGGAAAGGCCTTTACGACGCTGGGCACCTCCGGCGTGGTCTTTGCCCATGCGGACAGCGTTTCCATCGACCCGGCGGGCCGCGTACACACCTTCTGCTCCGCCGTTCCCGGCAAGTGGGCGGTAATGAGCTGCACGCTGGCGGCGGGTCAGTCCCTGCGTTGGCTGCGGGATACCTGCTGTGCCGGCGAGGTGGCCGAGGCGGCCAAACAGGGCGTGGACCCCTACGAGCTGATGACGGCCCTGGCCGAGAAAACCCCCATCGGCGCCGACGGCCTGTTGTTCCTGCCCTATCTGATGGGTGAGCGATCCCCGCTGTTGGACGAGAAGGCCCGGGGCGCGTTTATCGGCCTGTCCGGCGGCCATGGCCGCGGCCACCTGATCCGCGCCGTGCTGGAGGGCGTTACCTACTCCCAGCGTCAGTGCGTGGATGTGCTCCGTGGCATGAATGTGCCTACGGAGGAAATGATGGCCTGCGGCGGCGGCGCGCGGAGCGCATTCTGGCGTCAAATGCTGGCCGATGTGTACGGCTGCCCCATCCAGACCGCCAAGGCGGCGCTGGAGGGCCCGGCGCTGGGCGTGGCTATTCTGGCCGGTGTTGGCACCGGTGTGTATCCCTCCGTGGAGAGCGCCTGCGATGCCATCGTCAAGCCGGATACCGTTCTGTACCCCGATGCGGAATGTGGCCGCGCCTATGAGCCCTACTACCAACTCTATCTGCGGCAATATCCCGCGCTGCGGGAGACCTTCCATGCCCTGGCCGCCATGAGGAGCCGGGCATGAGCGGCGCAAAGCGTATCCTGCCGCTGCTGGCGGTCCTGTGCTTCGCTCTGTTTCTGCTGTACGGCGTCTATTTCAACGCCTTTGGCGCCAACGCCGAGTCCATGATGGCCTTTTTCGGCATCACCGAAAGCCGTCAGGGCTTCGTGATGACCATTCAGTCCCTGGGCGGCATCGTGATGACGGTGCTGCTGGGCCTGTTCGGCGAACGGCTCCACAAGCTGTACGGCCTGTTGGCCGGCGCGGTGCTGGTGGGCGTGGCCGGCGTGACCATTGGCACCATGCCCCTGTACGGCAATGACAGCTACGGGCTGCTGCTGGTGTTTGCGCTGATCGGCGGTGTGGGCTATATCACGATCGACCTGCTGATGAACGGCGTCATCGCCGACGTGTTTCCCGAGAAGAAGAGCACGCTGCTGCCCATCGTTCACGGCTTCTACGGTCTGGGCGCCATGCTGGCGCCCCTGCTGGTGACATGGCTTACCGACAGCGGCCGCCCCGCCACCTTTGCCGTACCGTATCTGGTGCTGGGCGCGGCGGCGCTGGTGTTGGGCGCGGTGTTCTGGACGGTGTCCCGCCGCGCCACGCCCCACACGCCCTACGCCGATATGACGGCCCTGCGGGACAGGTCCGTGGCCAACCCGGCGGAGATCTTTCGTGACAAGCGCGCATGGCTCTATCTGCTGTGCTGTTTCCTGTATCTGTGCTTCCAGAACGGCATCGCCGTCTGGCTGCCCAACTACTACAAGACCGTGCACCACATGGCAGGCGGCGTGGCCAACGCCATGCTCACCCTGTTTTTCCTGGGCGCACTGGTGGTCCGGATGCTCTCGCCGCTGGTGTATAAGCGTATGCCGGTGCGGACTTTCTATCTGCTTACCTGTTTTTTGTCGGCCGGCGTGTTTGCGGTTTTGCTGCTGACGCCGTCTTTGGCCGTCCAGCGGGTGCTTTTGGTGCTGCTGGGGCTGCTGCAGGGTGCGGAGGTCCCGGCCCTGGTGATCCTTTGCTGCGAGACGTTCCCCACTCGGACGGCTTCGGCCTCATCCATCATCGTGCTGGGCGTATCTCTGTCAGCACTGATCGCGCCCACGGTGCTGGGGCGGCTCATCGAGCAGGTAGGCTACGGCATCCCCCTGTGGGGCCTGACGGCCTGCCTGCCGCTGTCGGCGGCGGTGCTGCTGGCCATACGCCGTGACGCGCCGGCGCGGGCATGACCTTGCCTTTTCCCCGGGCAGCGGGCAAGAAACTTTTTCACGGGCGCTACTCCCACCCACCAAACCTTCCTTATAAAAAACTTCCTTCCTTTATCTCGCTGCCTTTGCTTCAGGCCGTCGGAGGTGTCATTGACGCCTCCGACAGCCTGTGGGCTTTGCGGCTATGCGGGGCGCCCTTGCCGTTTTCCCTGCAAAGCACGCTGCATTCCGCAGTATTTTTGGCAATTTTATTTCGGAAAAGTATTACTTTTTTCCTGTGCTGTGCTATCTTATAGGCGACGGTTAGTCACATCTAACTGCTGCAAAATATAGAGGAGCGATCTGCCATGAAGAGATTTGCCATGTTTGCCGCCGGTGTGCTGTTCGGCACCACCGGCATTAAGGTCCTGGGCAGCAAGGACACCAAGAAAGCCTAGGGGCACTTTTTTCACACATTTTTTATAGCCGCAGTCACAGTACGGTCCGCCGGAGGCCAGGGTATACGTCCGCACAAAGCTTGTCGCGCCGCCGGTCTCACTCATGGTATAGTCCGGATGACACAGAGCCAGCGTCAGGTCGTACGATCCCAGTTCCTGCATCAGTGTGCAGATACCGCACCGGGTAAACCGCCCTTCATAGCCGCTGCCGCCCGGGTATTCGTAAAAGTCCGTCAGCCGTTCCACGTCCGGCCATTCTGGCATGGACAGAACAAATGCGCCAAGCAGGGCACAGTTGACGATATTCATCTTAAAGCGGTTCGCTGTCAGCTGCCGCCGAGCAGATACCCAAGGACGCACGGGGCCGTTTCATCACCGAGATACTGCTTTAAAGCATCTCTCCGTTTTGCATGTGGAATGCGAAATACAAAAAGCCGCACGGGAACACCGTACGGCTGGCTTTGCAGGCACAAGGCCTACCGTTATCCAATAATACCCTATTTCGACTGCATTTTCAATCTTGAACATCTTAAGGCGTTTTTTGCCCCCAAATTCCGTGTGGTTGTCTCAGTTTTGCCTGTGTGGGTCAGGTTGTGGGTCAAATGAGAAAACGAAGGCAAATTGAACTTGCCGCCGCATTACTGTTTTCGCGCTTTGACCCATATTTTTCAGCAACTTATGCGGTCAACGCAAAATAAAAAAACTGAACTTTTAACGCAGAAAAACCGCATAAAAAGGCGGCTTTTCAAAGTTTTTTGGTCGGAGTGCGGGGACTCGAACCCCGGGCCTCCTGCTCCCAAACCAGGCGCGATACCAACTTCGCTATACCCGGATATTCAATTTCTGCCATGATACCACGGCGAGCGGAAAAAATAAAGTTTTTTCTGTCTGTGGTCATTCCTGTGGTCAAAACCGCTTTTGTGCCGTTTTCTGCAACCGGGGGAAATCCCGCAAACGCAGGTGTCGCAAGGCTTTGCGACGTTTCGCCTCATCCTATCCCGGATACAACCACGGCACTCCCAAAGCAGGCGCGCTACCAACTGCGCTACACCCGGTTATTTCGTTATTTTATCCGGCTGGTCGTATTCTCCCAAATCAAGCGCGATACCAACTTCGCTATACCCGGATATTTTTTTAGTATACCACAGCTGCGGGTGGAAGGGAAGAGAAAATTTT
>UMLR01058575.1_pt1 | contig 21916 bp, 15 predicted proteins | sample 1966741 | NCBI WGS metagenome assembly UMLR01 (sample SAMEA4836207, study PRJEB28245) | human gut metagenome | biome: gut microbiome; material: fecal sample | place: Denmark | collected 2008 | reverse complement strand
GGATATTGCAATCTGTGATGAATGCAAGAAAGAAATGTACGATCCAAAAGACCGGCGTTATCTGCACCCATTTATCAACTGCACCTGCTGCGGTCCTAGACTTACGATCCTGGATGCGCTTCCATATGACCGGGAACGGACCAGCATGAAGGAATTCCCGATGTGTCCGGACTGCGCTTCGGAGTATGAGGATCCGGCGACCAGACGTTATGATGCACAGCCGGTATGCTGCAACGATTGTGGCCCGGAAGTGTATCTGACCGGCAGGGAAGAACGGGGAAGAGCTGCGATCATTGCCACAAGAAAAATGATCCATGATGGCGGGATCGTGGCAATCAAGGGAATCGGCGGATTCCATCTCTGCTGTGATGCGACGAACGAGGAAGCAGTACAGAGACTGCGGACATTAAAGAACCGTCCGGCAAAACCGTTTGCCGTGATGGCGCGGGATGTGGAAGCGGTAAAGCAGGAATGTCTGGTAAATGAAGTACAGGAGGAGATCCTGGATGGACACCAGAAGCCGATCCTGTTACTTGAAAAACGGAAAAAATCTGCAGACAGTACAGGTCTTTGCAAGTCTGTCGCTCCGGGGAATCCGAAAGTCGGTGTCATGCTTCCATACGCTCCGGTACAGATGCTGTTATTCCAATATGACGACGGGATCGAGATGCCGGATTATCTCGTAATGACGAGCGGCAATACCTCTGGTGCACCGATCTGCAGGGATGACAAAGAAGCGGTGGAGGAACTGTCGCATCTGTGTGACCTGATCCTTTCGCATGACAGAAAGATCCGGATCCGGGCGGACGATTCAGTGATGGATTTTTATAAGGGAGAGCCTTATATGATCCGCCGTTCCAGAGGATACGCGCCGCTTCCGACGATGGTGACAATGTCGTGGAAAGGACAGGTGCTGGCCGCAGGCGGAGAACTTAAGAATACATTCTGTATCGGAGTGGATGGACGTTTCTATCTGTCCCCGTATGTAGGGGATCTGGAAGATCTCCGTACTGTAAAAGCGTTGCAAGAGACGATCCACAGATTCGAGACACTTCTGGAGGTAGAACCGGAAGTTGCAGCATGTGATCTGCATCCAAAATACAACTCGACAGTTGTTGCAGAAGAACTGGGACTTCCAGTCGTAAAGATCCAGCATCATTATGCACACATTTTATCCTGTATGGCAGAAAATGACTGGAAAGAGCAGGTGATCGGTGTTGCATTCGACGGAACCGGATATGGTACAGACGGAACCATCTGGGGAGGAGAACTTCTGCTTGCAGATTATCACGGATTTGAACGGATGGGAAGTATCGAACCATTTCTTCAGATCGGAGGCGATATTTCTGCTAAAGAGGGATGGCGAATTGCAGTTTCACTGATCTATCAGCAGACACAGGATAAAGCGCAGACAATGGAGATTGTAAAGAAGCTTAACCTGTGCAGTGAACCGGAATGCAAAGTGATCCTTGCCATGGCGGACAGGAAAATGAATGCTGTGACATCGACCAGTGCGGGACGTCTGTTCGATGCAGTCAGTGCAATCCTCGGAATCCGGACGAAGTCTACGTTCGAAGGGGAGGCTTCGATGGCACTTGAATTTGCCGCAGAAGCTTATGAGGAAGAGCTGTGGGAAATTGATGAGCCGGCAGATGGTGAAAGCGGTCCGGATGAAGAAAAGAAAGAGCCGGAAGACAGGCTGATTATGCAGACAGGAAGCCTTATAAAATATCTGACAGAGAAGAAAACAGAAGGCATTCAGGCAGAAAAATTAGCTTATATCTTTCATCAAAAGCTGGCAGACCTTATAATCTGTGGCTGCAGGAAGATCAGAAAGAAAACAAAATGTAATTGTGTGGCATTAAGCGGCGGTGTATTCCAAAATCGGCTGTTGTTGAGAATGGTGGAAGAAGGTCTGGAAAAAGAACATTTTACCGTACTCAGACATCACCTGATCCCGGCAAATGACGGCGGGATCGCACTGGGGCAGGCAGCATATGCCATGCAGTATATTCAGGAGGGAAAATAACATGTGTGTAGGATTATCAGCAAAAGTAGTCCGTATCAGTGATGGTACGGCGGTTGTAGATGCGGGGGGCGCAAAAAGAGAGGTCTCTTCAGAATTACTGGAAGATCTGGAACCGGGAGATTATGTAATGGTGCATGCAGGAATCGCCATTGCAAAAATTACCGATGAAGATGACAGTGAGACAGATCAGTTGATGGAGGAACTTCTGTAATGAGTGAAGGAAAGAAAACGGCAAGAGAGATCATAGAAGGATATGACGGCCCTGCAGTCCGGATCATGGAAGTATGCGGGACACATACACATGAAATCTTCCGTCTGGGTATCCGCAAACTTCTTCCAAAGCAGGTAGAATTGATCTCTGGTCCCGGGTGTCCGGTTTGTGTCACACCGGTAAGTTATATCGATGAGGCAGTTTATCTGGCTCGGGAAAAGAGTGTGACAATCTGTACATTCGGAGATCTGGTGCGTGTGCCGGGAAGTAAGAAGAGTCTGGCAGATGCAAGAAGCGAAGGCGGGAAGATCCATATCGTCTATTCACCTGCCGATGCGGAAAAATATGCAAAAGAACATCCGGAAGAAGAGGTTGTATTCTTATCTGTAGGATTCGAGACGACGACTCCGGCGGGATGTCTGTCTGTCAAAAAAGCAAAAGAAGAAGGAATCACGAACTATTCCATGCTGATCGCAAATAAGACGATGCCGCAGGCATACGAAGCATTAAAAGGAAGCGCAGACATTTTCTTATATCCGGGACATGTCAATGCGATCACAGGAACAAAGCTTTGTGAAGAACTGGTGCAGGAAGGTGTAAGCGGTGTGGTGGCAGGCTTTACGGCAAAAGAACTTCTGACTGCACTGGCAGTTGCACTGACACATTTTCAGAAAGGGAAACCTTTCTTTGTAAATTGTTATCCGCGTGTAGTGACAGAAGAAGGCAGTAAGGAAGCGCAGAGACTGGTGGATACGCTGATGGAAGCATGTGACAGTGAATGGAGAGGACTCGGAATCATACCGGGATCCGGACTTAGGTTACGTGATGAATGGGACATGTATGATGCCAGAAAGAAATATCAGGTTCCGAAGATGGAAGGAAGGGCGAATCCGGCCTGTAGATGCGGGGATGTATTACAGGGAAAATGTAAACCATCCGACTGCAAAGTATTTGGAAAGGTCTGTACACCGCAGCATCCGGTAGGTGCATGTATGGTATCTGGAGAGGGAGCCTGTTCAGCATATTATATGTATGGAAGAGAATAAGAAAATAGACGGAAAATAACAAGGAAGTGGACAAGATGAATGAGTATGTGGATAATGAAGCAAGAAAAGCAAGATTAGTGGGGAAAACTGTGACGATGGCACATGGTGCAGGAGGACGCCAGACGTCAGAGCTGATCGATATGATCTTCAAAGCACATTTTGATAATCCGGATCTGACTGCGGATGATGCGGCAGTCCTGACGCCGCCGATTGGAAAGATGGCAGTGTCTACCGATGGATTTATCGTATCACCGGCATTCTATCCGGGAGGAAATATCGGAAAGCTTTCCATCTGCGGTACGGTCAATGATCTTTCCTGTATGGGAGCAAAACCATTATACCTGACCTGCGCATTTGTGATCGAAGAAGGATTTCCTATGGAAAAACTGGAAGAGATCGCAGAGGCAATGGAAAAGACGGCGAAAGAAGCCGGAGTCCGGATCGTATCGGGGGATACCAAGGTTGCCGGAAAGGGCCAGGTGGACGGAGTCTTTATCACGACAACAGGTATCGGTGAGATCACGGATGGAGTTGAAGTTGCGGGAAATCTTGCAAAACCGGGCGATGCGATCATTGTGACAGGAGATATCGGAAGACACGGATGCACGATCCTTCTTGCGAGAGAAGATTTTGGAATTGAAGCAGATGTGACCAGTGACTGTGCACCTCTCTGGGGCAATGTAAAAGCAGTGATGGATGCAACACATGAACTGCATGTGATCCGTGATGCAACCAGAGGTGGAGTCGGAACTGTGCTGTATGAGATTGCAGGACAGAGTCAGGTAGGAATCCGTCTGGATGCTTCGAAGATTCCGGTTGCACCGGAGGTACGCGGCGTATGTGGAATGCTTGGCCTGGAGCCGCTCTATCTTGCGTGCGAAGGACGGCTTGTGATCATGGCACCGAAAGAACAGGCACAGACAATCGTGGATGCATTGAAAGCATGTCCGTATTCTGAAAATGCGGCAATTATCGGTGAAGTGACCGAAGAACAGCCTGGAAAAGTTGTGATGTTGACGGAGATTGGAACGCAGGCATTACTTCCACAGCCGGGAGGGGAATTACTGCCGCGTATCTGTTAAGCATGGAAGACAAAGCAGACATAAAGCATGAAAAAGTGAGGAAATCTATGGATACAAGAGTGGCAGTTATTTCGATTATTGTGGAGAATCCGGAAGCAATCGAGACGTTGAATCATCTGCTTCACGAGGCAGGGCAATTTATTATCGGAAGAATGGGAATTCCGTACCGGGAGAAAGGGATTAACATCATCAGCATTGCGATCGATGCACCGCAGGATATGATCAGTACATTATCCGGTAAGATCGGGCGCCTGAACGGGGTATCCACGAAGACGGCATATTCGAATATTATTACGAAAGCAGGAGAATAGAACATTCGGATATTATTTATGAGAGCAGGAGAGCAAGAATAATATGATTAAGATTGCAGTATATGGAAAAGGCGGGATCGGTAAATCAACGACGGTATCGAATGTTGCCGTGGCACTGGCAGAAAAAGGCCTGAAAGTGATGCAGATCGGCTGCGATCCGAAAGCTGATTCAACGATCGCATTAAGACACGGGGAAGCAGTACCGACGGTACTGGATCTTTTCCGGGAGAAAAAGCAGGATCTGAAATTGGAAGATATGGTGCGGACCGGATATCAGGGTGTGATCTGTGTAGAGGCAGGTGGTCCGACACCGGGACTTGGATGTGCAGGAAGAGGAATTATTACGGCATTGGAAAAATTAAAAGAGACGGGAGCATATGAAGTATATCAGCCGGATGTTGTACTTTATGATGTACTCGGAGATGTTGTATGCGGTGGATTTTCTATGCCGATGCGGAAAGGATATGCGGATAAAGTTTTTATTATTACTTCAGGAGAAAATATGGCGATCCATGCAGGAGCCAATATTGCGATGGCGGTAGAGAACTTTAAGAATCGTGGATATGCTTCCCTTGGCGGAATTATTCTGAACCGCAGGAATGTAGCGAGAGAAGAAGAAAAGGTAAATGAGCTGGCAGATGATTTTCAGACACAGGTAGTCGGAACATTGTCCCACAGCGGACTTGTGACAGAAGCAGAAGAAAAGAAAGAGACGGTTATGGAATGCTTTCCGGACAGTGCGATGGCTGAGGAATACAGAAAACTTGCGGAAGCAATCTATGAGTTGTCAAAACGACCAGAAGGATCAGCCTGTGAAAAAGCCGATGAAAAGTATACTGCCGATAAAAGACCTGGGGAGGGATTGAAATGTTAAAGAAAGCCGGAGAATCAACCGGACTGGAATTCAATTCCCCGGCACATGGAAACTGGAATATTGTCCATACAGGAATGCTTCTTCCGGAATCCATACAGATCTATGTCTGTGCAGATAACTGTATGCGGGGAGTCGTTCTGACAGCAGCCGAGATGAATGCGGCAGACAGATTTTCCTTTGTGATCGTGGAAGAAGAGGATCTTCTGAACGGCAATCTGGAAGATGTGACGATCGAAGGCGTTACAGATGTATTAAGAAAACGAAAAGATCATCCGAAAGCAGTATTGTTGTTTACCGTGTGTCTGCATCATTTTCTGGGATGTGATCTGGAACGGGTGTATGAAGAACTGGAAGCCAGATTCCCGGATATTTTCTTCGTCCGCTGTTATATGGATCCAATCATGCAAAAGCACGGGCTGACGCCGGATCAGAAACTTCGAAAGGCAATATATGACGGACTTAAGGTGAGAGAAGAAAATCCGAAAGCAGTGACGATTCTTGGCAGTGATTTTGCGCTGGATGAGACCAGTGATATCAGGCGTTTGTTAAAATGGAAGCATATAGAAGTAAAAGAATTGCCAGAGTGTAATTCATGGAAGTCCTATCAAGAGCTTGCAGACAGTAAAATATTCATAGCGTGCTATCCGCCTGGAAAATATGGTCTGGAATGTCAGGCAGAACGACTTAGGAAGAAAGCGTTATATCTTCCGGGAAGCTTTGATTATGATGAGATTATCAGGCAGTGGAAGACGTTGGAGCAGGCGGTTGGAGAAAATGTGGAAGAGGTTGAGGGTATAGAAGATACAGATATGCACATGGAGAAATCACTGGAAAGAATTACAAAAAGAGAGATTGCACTGTGTGAATCTGCTTTAGAACAAGCCAGAAAAGTGGTCGGAGATGTACCCATTATGATCGATCACACCTTTCATCCAAGACCGCTGGAACTGGCAAAGCTGTTACTGACACATGGTTTTTCTGTGACCAGAATCTATCTGGACGCGGTTAATCCGGAAGAAAAAGCCACATTTGAGTGGCTAAAGGAACAATATCCTGAACTGGAATATGAACCAACGATTCGTCCGGAGATGCGTATGAAGCCAAGAAACGAATCAGATGTACTGGCAATCGGGCAGAAAGCAGCGTGGTTTACAGGAACCAGGAATTTTGTCAATCTAGTGGAAGGTGCAGGACTGTATGGATTTGACGGAATCCGCAGAACGGCAGAATTGATGACAGAAGCCTGGCAGGAAGAAAAAGATCCAGAAGATCTGATCATTCGGAAAGGATGGGGGTGCGAAAGCTGCATATGAGACAGAGTTACAGAATTATACCGATTTACACAGCTGACGTATCTGGTGTCTGCTCTGCCCTGTATGAATTGGGCGGGATGACAGTGATGCATGATCCGTCCGGTTGTAATTCCACTTATAATACACATGATGAGATAAGATGGTATGAGCAGGACAGTATGATCTACATCTCAGGGCTGACGGAGATTGATGCTGTCATGGGGAATGATGAGAAGATGATCTGTGATATTGAACTGGCTGCAGAAGGATTAAAGCCGAAATTCATCGCACTTGCAGGATCACCGATCCCATATATGAATGGAACGGATTTTCCGGCAATCGCCAGGATGCTGGAACAAGATCTCGGAATCCCGGCATTTTCGATTCCGACAAATGGAATGCATGATTATGTATATGGTGCCGGTCTGGCTCTTGCAGAGATTGCAAAACGTATCAAAGGAAAGAAAGAAGTGACGTCAAAAAGTGTGAATCTTCTGGGAGTAACACCTTTAGATTTCGGGCCGCAGGAGCATGTAGATGCTTTAAAAAGAAATGTAGAAGAGACGGGATGGAAGGTATTGTCGACCTGGGCTATGGGAGATACACTGGAAGATCTCGGACGTGCACCGGAAGCGGAGGTTAATCTGGTGGTATCTTCTGTGGGACTTTGGGCGGCCAAAGTATTACAGGAGAGGTTCGGGACACCTTATGTGATCGGGACACCGATCCGGGGATTTATGAAGAGTCTTTTGAATGCAATAGAAGAAAAAAAGCAGGTAGCATATCTCGAAAAGGGAAGGCGCATCAGCCTGACAGGAAACAAATCGGAAAAAAGTTCAGAAAACCAGATTATATTAATCGGAGAACCGGTGATCATGGAATCTTTGGCAGTAGCGATCGAGACGGAATATCAGATATCTGTAAGAGTAATCTGTCCGATAAGGGAGAAGAAAGGATTACTTGCGGATGGAGATATTGCAGTCCGTGGAGAAGAAGAACTGGAACAGGTACTTCAGAGATCAAAGAATGTAAAAGGCATTGTAGCGGATCCATTGTATCGCCCGGTCTGTCCGGAGAATGTGGCATTTTATGAGCTGCCGCATATTGCATTTTCGGGAAGAATTTATAAAAAGAAACTGCTGGTCCTGGCAGAACTTATATAGGTGACAGATAAGTAAAACATATGTTCGAATAAATGCTTGAAGGATTTATTTGTTCATGATAGAATGTGAAATATAAATTGCCGGATATTTCTGAGTAAATGTCCGGTGCAGAGAAAGCGAGTAGAAAGGGAACAGAATGGGACATTTTTATTTTGCAAGACACGGACAGACAGTCTGGAATGTAGAGAATAAGATTTGCGGAGCAACGGATATTGAATTGACAGAACTTGGCCATCAGCAGGCAGAAGAACTGGGGCAGGCAATTCTGGAGCAGGGAATTCAGATTGATGAGATATTGTATTCACCATTGATCAGGGCAAAGGAGACCGCCAGACATGTATCCGAGGTAACCGGGATCCCGATGCGTGAAGAAATGCGCCTAAAAGAACAAAACTTTGGAAAATACGAAGGTACGCCGAGAAATGGAGAGGAATTCCAGAAGGCTAAGGCTAATTTTATTAATTCTTATGAAGGCGGCGAATCGATGCTGAAGCTTTGCCACCGAATCTATGATCTGCTCGATGATATTAAGAAAGAATCAGATCAGAAGACATATCTTCTGGTTGCACATAACGGGATCTCAAGAGCGATACAGTCTTATTTTTGTGATATGACGAATGATGAATTTGCAAGGTTCGGTATCAAGAATTGTGAGATTCGTAAGTTTGAATACGAGGAGTAAGAATGAAGAAGGATGAAAAGATGTCAATCGAAGATATGACGGTATATATGCGCATTGTGCCGGAGAGGAAAGCTTCTTATGCAGAATTTCCGGATACTATGAATGATGAAATAAAGGAATATCTCGGAAAACAGGGGATTAATGCTCTTTATACGCATCAGACGGAAATGTTTGAAAAGGCCGGACGGGGAGAGAATACAGTGATCACGACATCGACTGCCAGCGGAAAAACGCTGGCATTTCTTCTTCCTGTCCTGCAGAAGATATTGGAAGATCCACTCACAAGGGCGATTTTCGTCTATCCGACGAAAGCGCTGGCGAGTGATCAGTACCGTTCATTGCAGCCGGTACTGGAATATTTCGGAGAAGGGAAGATTCAGGCAGGAGTCTATGACGGAGATACGATGCCCGCAGAGCGCAGCCGCATCAGAAAGAGTGCGAATATTATATTAACGAATCCGGAAATGTTGAACTCTGCATTTCTTCCGAATCACAGTAAGTATGGGTTTGACTTTATCTTTGCAAATCTGAGATATATTGTGATCGATGAATTACACAGTTACAGGGGCGCATTTGGTGCCCATCTTGCGAATATTTTCAGGCGGATGCACAGAATCTGCCAGTATTATCATTCAAACCCCCAGTTTTTATGCAGTTCTGCGACAATCGCCAATCCGGTAGAACTTGCAAAAAAAGTATGTGGCACTGCATTTTCTCTGATTGAGAAGGATGGATCTCCATCACCGGTCAGGGAATATAGAATTATCCAGCCGCCGGAGATCAAAGGGCATAACGACAAGGTTTATGGAAGGTATGCGGCGTCTACGGTCGCGGCAGATATGCTTCCGGATCTGGTAAAAGAGCAGAGGCATTTTATTGCATTTGGAAAATCCAGACGAACGGTAGAAGTTATTTTGAAAGAGACAAGAGACAAGTTGGATGCGGCAGGTTTCTTAAGTCAGGCAGATAGCAGAAAAATTGCCGGATACAGAGGCGGGTACACACCTCTGGAACGAAAAGAAATTGAGCGGAAGATGATGTCCGGGGAACTGAACGGACTGGTGTCGACTAATGCACTGGAACTTGGAATTGATATCGGAAGCCTGGATACGACGGTGATCGTCGGATATCCTGGGACGCGGGCATCATTCTGGCAGCAGAGTGGCCGTGCAGGGAGAAACGGACAGACCTGTGTGAATTACCTGATTCTTGAAAATCAGCCATTTGACCAGTACATTGCAGTGGAACCGGGGTGGCTTTTTGAAAGAAAAAGTGAAAATGCGATCGTAGACCCGGATAATCTGCTGATTGAATTGGCACATATCCGTGCGGCAGCGGCAGAACTTCCACTGAGTCTGGATGATGCAGCATTGTTTCCGAGTCTTGGTGAGATCATTCCTGTTCTGATGAAAGCAGAAGAAGTAAAAAGTATGGCCGGGAGATTTGCCTGGTCGGGTCCTGCATTTCCCGCAGGGGATTACAGTCTGAGAAATATGGATAAGACGAGATTCAAATTAATTCTGGATAATGAGAATCGTGAGATTACAGAGATGGATGAGTCGCAGGCCTATCATGAATTACATCCGGGAGCAGTCTATATGCATGACGGTGCATTGTATGAGGTTCTGAAACTGGATCTGGTAAGCAGGACAGCAACGGCGAAACCATTTGAAGGAAATTATTATACAGTCCCGGCAGGAACCGAAGACATCCGGATCCTTCAGACTTTTCAGGAAAAAACAGTGGAAAGAACGAAGATACATTTCGGAGATATTAATGTAGACGAAGTGATCTCGATGTTCAAGAAATTACAGTTTCATAATCATCAGAATCTTGGGTATGTATCACTGACACAGCCGCTTCAGAAAGATTATGATACAGAAAGTACATGGATTGATATTCCGGAGGATGTGGTGCGCGTATACAGAAGTCTGCTGTTACCGAATGGGGCAGGAGAACTTGTATTGAATAATCACTTCGAAGGCCTGCAAAATGCGATAAAGAACGCGGCGATGATGGTGACGATGACGGAACGTGATGATATCAATACAGGAATGTCTAATAATGCGACCGTGCAGGGATATGTGGATTCTGGCAGCGGAGAATCAGAAGGACACGAAGTGGTGTCATTATTCATTTATGATAAGTATGAAGGTGGTCTTGGATATTCAGAGAAAATCTATGAATTGATCCCAGAGGTGATCGACCATGCGATTCAGATGGTGAAGGGATGTTCCTGTGAGAATGGCTGTCCGGCCTGTGTGGGAGACTATACATTAAGTAAGAAGATGGTGTTATGGGGACTTAGAAGCCTGAAGGAAAGACTGGAAGCCCCGGAATATGTAAAAAAGCAGGTAGAAGAAGAGCGTCCGGGTGTTCACAAACAGTATTCATTCTTTAAACTTTCGGAGAAATGGAACGAATTCTGTGAGACAGTGATTAAGAATGGAGAGAGTGGCGGCGCATTTCTGAAGACCGCAAAACGAGTAGAAATAGAGAAGCATAATCTGATATTGATCGTGGACAGTTACTTTTATGAGGACTGGCTGAAGATACCGGAGAATGCGAAAAGTATCAAAAACATATTAAAATTTCACGCAGTATGTCCACAGGATATGGAGATTGTTGTCCGTACAGAAGAGGACATGGAGCGAAAGAAAAAGACAGAAGGCAAGTTAAAACGACGATACGAAGATAAATTTTAGGTGACAGGAATGGATTTTAAGGAAGAATGGAATTGGTTGAATTCCTATCAGATGGAAGCAGTGACAGATGAAAATGATGCATGTATTGTAAATGCCAATGTAGGAAGTGGGAAGACGACCGTACTGATCGCAAAAATTTTATATTTGCATTATGAAAAGAAGATTCCGCTTGAGAAGATGGTGGTGCTGACATTTACGAATAAGGCAGCAGGAGAGATTATTGAACGTCTGAAGAAAAAAGAACCGGGACTTACGGAAGAACAGGTGCAGTTTTTTGGAACATTCCACAGTGTTGCCATGCGGATGCTGAAAAATACACTGTTACAGGCAAAAGCAGAGAATGGAGAAATAGCTCATACAGTGGAAAATAGCAGCATGGAACCGGAAGAATGGACTTCGGAGTTTGAAATTATAGATCCGGACGAGGAACAGGAACTGGCGCTTTGTCTGATTGCAGAATATAGTCTGAAAGTAAAGTATAAAAACCGTTTGAAAAAAAGACTGGAGCAGGAATATCCAAATTATAAGGCCGGAAAAGTAACCAGCCGCTATAAGGATGAACTGTTTCGGTTATATCCTCTTTTACAAAAGGAAAAGAAGAAAGAGAATAAAATGAGCTTTTCCGATCTGCTGGAAGAGGGGACAAGACTTCTGAAAATGGGGAAAAATTCTCGGCCAGAATGGATTATTGTGGATGAAGTACAGGACAGTGACCGGTCACAGCTGGAATTTCTGGAAGCATTAAAAGGACCGGAGACGAAAATCTTTGCAGTAGGAGATCCAAATCAGGTGATTTATAGTTTCCGCGGGACAACTCAGAATATGTTTTTCCTGTTAAAGAACAGGTTTCAGGCAAAAGAACTTTCACTTCCGGTTAATTACCGATCGAATGCATCCATTCTGGAGGCGGCAAACCGTTTCCTTCAATTTGGCGGAAAGATTCAAGGCAGTAATGAATGCGGGGAGAAGATTCAGATAAGGAATCATTATGATCCGTTTCAGGAAGCAATGTATCTGGCAGACAAGATCTGGACACTTCATCAGGAAGGGAAGGAATACAGGGATATTGCAGTATTTTACAGGTTGCAAAAACAGGCAGAAATCCTGGAAAAGATGTTTGCAGAACAGAATATTCCATATGAAGTATCGGTGAAAAAGTCGTGGAAAGATATTCCTGTATTGAACTGGCTTATGTATGTCTTAAGATTTGCGACGCATCCGGACGATATACAGGCGGGAATGCAGGTATTGATGGATAAAAGGTTCGGAGACAAATGCACAAAAAAGAAAGCAGAAGACATTATAAAGAATCACAAGACAGAGAAATCTGATATATATAAGAATATGATGCTGTTTTATACAGAGAAAGAAGTATTGTCAGGAGAAGATATATTTGATTCGCTTGGATTGAAAGAAGCACTGCACCCTACCTCTGCAGATTATCAGCAAGATGCAAAGCAGGTATTGGATTTTCTGAATCAGATCTGTACATATAGCAGGGAAAAGAAGCTGAATATGTCAGACGGAATCCGGGAATTCCTAAATGGGGTGGCACTCGGAACAATAGAAAGTCCAGAGGATACGCAAGAGTCTGCTGAGAAGGAAGAAGCAGGCGGCAGAGTAAAACTCATGACATTACATGCATCGAAGGGGCTGGAATTTGATACGGTATTCATTATCGGAGTAAATCCGGGACTGCTGCCGATCAGATGCAGTAGCTTTGATCAGGAAGAGGAAGAACGGAGATTATTCTTTGTAGGGATCACGCGTGCAAGAAATCACCTGGAACTTTCTTATTACACGAATCCGGGAGAACCGGGGGTATTGGGCAGTTACAGTAATTATCTGAAAATGATCCCGGAGGAATTACTTGAGTGGAAAGAAATACGCAGTGATGAAGAAAAGCGGACAAATCTTAAAGAACTAACGAGAAGGGCAAAAGAAGAAATCCGAAAAGCAGAAGCACAGAAAGCAGAAAATGTTCAGGAACAAAAAACGGAATCCGAGAAAACAGAAAATGTTCAGGAACAAAAAGCGATACATCCCAAATATGGAACCGGTATTGTGACATCGGAAGATGATATGATGGTAGAAGTAGAATTTCCAAATTACGGAAAGAAACAATTTATCAAGGCATTTCAGGAGGTCGAGATGATCAGGTAACCGAGTACATTAGTTAGAAATAAAAATAAATAGAAGCATAAAAAATCCACCGTACTTAATAATTTTTTAAATACGATGGATTTTTATGATATTTCATCCAATGGACTATACCTCTTTCTTTCTTCGATTTGTTTTTTTATCATTTTTTAAATGATGTTAAATTTACGTTCCTGGTGGTTTGTCCTCCTTTTTTCTTTATTAGACTCTTTTCAGTTTAGATTGTCCTCTGCATTGGACTGTACCTCTTTCTTTAGATTTTAAATAAAGATTTAACTGATTGGTGGTCCGTCCTCCTTTTCTTTTGTTGATATTATAATATCGCACGAAAGTGAAAATGTCAATAGGTAATCTGAAAAAAATGTGAAAAATAATAAAAAGACAAAATATTCTGAAAATAATATCTGCATGATTGCCGGGAATGATGTAACTGGTGTCATCATCAAAGGTAGAACGCTCAGCCACGTAATGACGGATTTTAGAGAGATCTTCATCTGTAAAGTAAGGAGCAACATGTCCGCCTAATATAACGGTATGCTCCAGAACCATATGCAGATTGTTGATCAGAATGGACAGATGTCTTAAATAATCCTTCCATCTTTCTATACAGCCGGTATCGCCGGCTGATTTTTTTTCAAAAAATTCTTCCAGGTTATCGGAATCTCCGAGAAGCGAGTTCAGGGAACAATAGCATTCCGCACATCCCTGACGTCCACAGTAGCAATCATGACCTCCGGGAATCAGTGTCATGTGTTCAAAAGTTCCGCTTTTTCCTGTAGTACCGGTAAGAAGCTGACCGTCTACGATGATGGCACCGCCCAGATGGTAATTTAATGAAATGTAGGTTACGTTTTTGATATCCGGGCTTTTCTATCGGATATTCATGAGCGTGATATTCTTGTATCCACAAGAATGATCTGTGCGATGGCGGGAACAGCAATCGTTATGTCAATTACAGCACCATTGGTCAAATTCTTCGGACATGGCAACGAAGGAAGAGGATATCTGATCACAATGACAATTTATGGTATTGCAGCAATGTGCATTTTCTTCCTCACATTTGCAATGCAGCCAGATGTGATCGATTATTCTGAATATAAGAAAAATGCAAGTGTAGCGGGACTGATCGATGCATTCCAGGGATTTTTCGTAGTGTGCTGATCGCAGTTCTGACATATTTTTATAAATTGGACAGTATCCGTGGTGAGATGACGGAGAAACTGGAAAAACGTAGATAAATTGTGCATAAAAACCTGGACAAAAAAATCAACTTTTTGGTGAATCTTTATCTGCTGTAGGTGTTATAATACGACTGTAACAAAGGAAACCTACTTAACAAAACCTCTTTGTAGCGTTGAAACCGCAAAGCGAAGGCTGCTAAGCATCAGATTTTTGGAGGAAAAGATAAATGAATACTTTAAAAGCTGAAAAAAGAAGCATGGACATCAAAGCAAAGAAATTAAGAAGAGAAGGTTACGTTACTGGTAATGTCTTCGGAAGAGAGATGAAAGAGTCTGTTCCGGTTAAGATGGAAAAAGCAGCTGTTGACCGTTTACTTAAGGCTTGCCACAAAGGTAGTCAGGTAATGCTGGACATCGAAGGTGAGAAGATGAATGTTCTGATTAAAGATGTCGAGTTTAACCCATTAAAAGGTCAGGTAGATGAGATAGACTTCCAGGCACTTGTAAGTAATGAAAAAGTACATTCTGTAGCAGAGATCGTTCTGGTCGGACATGAGAAAGATGCAGGTGGTGTACTGGAGCAGTTACTGGAAGAAGTACAGTTCAAGGCATATCCGTCAGCATTGGTTGACAAGGTAGAAGTTGATGTAAGTAACATGAAAGTCGGAGATTCTATCAAGGTAAAAGATCTTACACTTTCAAGTGACAAAGATGTAGATGTCATGACTGATCCTGAGACTACAGTTGTTACATTGCAGTATGTACACAACAGTGAGGCGGATGATGATGCCGATGAGGAAGCCGCAGAAGCAACAGAATAAACAAAAGATAAAATTTATAAAAATACGGAAAAACCCAGATATCGAAGTATAGATGTCCGGGTTTTTTTGCTATACTACATTATATATAGAACCGCGGACAGAGTAGAATTGCGGATTGTGTATAGAAATAAGAGTAAGAAAACATGATGAAAATGAGGTAATCTTATGGCAAAAGAGCAGCTTGCAGTAATAGAGATGGTAACCAATATGATTCTGGGAAAGACAGAAGGAATCAGCAAGGTGGATTTTGTACCGCAGAAAACAAGGTGTCCGGAACCGGAAAATGGAATGCATATGCATGATAAAGTACCGGTAATACAGGATCAGGATATAGAAAAAACGAAAAATCAGCAACAGATATTTCCAAGAAAGACTCCGGAAAGCCAGGGGATAGTCTCAGATCATCTGAGATACCTGATACAGGAACTGGCAGATTCACCGAATACAGATATGCATCATTTTATGGTGCTGCGTCATGGAAATGTGATCTGTGAGGCAGACTTTGCGCCGTACAGAAAAGGAATTTGGCATATCACACATTCGATGTGCAAAAGTATCACCGGAATGGCAGTCGGTTTTCTGGTAGAAGAGGGAAAACTGGAATTGTCAGAAAACATTTATAAAATATTTTCTGATAAAGGAAGTACCTGGGTGAAAATGTTCCGGCCGGAGGTTACAGTAGAGAATCTGCTGACAATGACAAGCGGTGTGACATTTAATGAATCAGGAATTGTGTCCGGAAATGACTGGCTGGAAAGTTATCTGAATGCTTCGGTGGCGGAAAAGCCAGGGACAAAATTCCAGTATAACAGTCTGAATTCATATGTGCTTTCTGCGATCATAACAGAACGGACCGGAATGCCGATGGATGAATATCTGAAGCCGAGACTGTTCGAGCCATTGGGGATTACAGATTATCTGTGGGAGAAATGTCCGAGAGGAATTACGAAAGGCGGCTGGGGACTTTTCATGCATACAGAGGATATGGCGAAGCTTGGACAGCTATATCTGAATAAGGGGAAATGGAATGGAAAACAGATCATTCCGGAAAGCTGGGCAGAGGCGTCTGTTACGAAAAAAGTAGATAGTATAGAAGGTACTTACGGATACGGATATCAGCTCTGGATGGAAGAACGTCCGGGAAGCTTTGAATATAATGGAATGCTTGGGCAGAATGTGCTGATCTATCCGGACGTTGATATGGTGATCGTAACGAATGCGGGAAATGAAGAACTATTCCAGGACAATGTGATGCTGAATATTATAAGAAAATATTTCCCGGTAGATTGGATGCCAAAAGAGACACTTCCGGAGAATCCAATTGCGTATGCAAAGCTGCAGGAACTGACCGAAAGGCTGGCTGGAAAAAGACTAAAGAATGATCAATATTATAACAGTCCCCTTATAATCGGAAAAGGCGGTTGGAAGAAGAATTCCTCAAAATATAGAGTCCGCGAAAGACAGACCGAAATAGAAAAAGTACAAAATCAACAGATTCATTTACTGACAGATCTGTTGGATGGTACATGTTATGAGATGGAACAGGCAAGCGTCGGACTTTTTCCGCTGGTTATGCAGGTCATGCACAACAATATGACGGATGGTATATCGAAGATCAATTTCTATAAAAGGAGAACGAAAGAATTGCAGCAGACTCTGATCCTCTGCTTTCAGGAGGGCGAAGAGTCTATAGAACTGGAAATGGGTTGGAATCAATATATAGAAAATAAACTGAGCATTCATGGAGAAACATATCTGGTTGCGGTGAAGGGAGAACTCTCTTCTGATGTGGATGACAATCCGGTTCTGAAAGTGGAAATAGTGTATCTGGAAGAAGCGATGAGGCGGAAGTTATATGTGACATTTGTTAAGGATACATCAGCATCAAAATTAATAACACCGGAATATATAGAAATAAAATGGTACGAATCACCCGGTAAGGCTCTGATCATGGAAGGAATGGAATCCATCACGACAGAAGTTACTAAGCATCCGATCTATTCCCGTATCAGGGAGAATGGAGGTATTGATCTGCTCCATCGCCTGATGGAACAGACGATAGAGCCGGTGATTAAAGGTAGAATCATAGATTCGTCCGAAGAAGCACAGCAAGATACAGAAGTACAGCATCCTGAAATTTCCGGGGATTAAGGCCGGTTATTTTATGAATACGGTTTAACTTATATTGAAGTGTATTTTTATGAAGATACAGTTTGTCACAAGTTCTGATAAGTGACATATCTTCAGAAAAATACACTTTTATTATGTCCAGATCCTGCGTAGAAAGACCACTGATCGTCTTCTGAAGAAAATGATTCCGGGTGTCGTCTGTTACAGAAGACAGAATTAACTGCAATGTCAGATCATCAAAAAGTGCAAAATTTTCAGATGCATTTGTCAGAGTATTTATAGCGGTAAGTGCAGATTCATAAGAATGATGAACTTGAAAAACAGGAGTGGATTTTCCCACGGCAACCTGCAGAATGGAAGCATAATTTAAAAAAATATGTTATAAAGAACATATAAATGACTGAAAAAGTTTGTTATAGTATGAATAAATCCAAAAGACCTAGATGTAGGAAACAGTCAGTGAATAACACAAAACAAATAACGAAAATTTGTGAAAATGAGGAGGAAGCAAACTATGAAAATTGTAACAGCAATCGATTCATTTAAAGGAAGTATGACTTCGATGGAAGCAGGACTTGCAGTAACAGAAGGAGTACACAGAGTAGATTCAGATGTGGATGTGCAGATCAGACCGCTGGCAGACGGAGGCGAAGGAACGGTAGAAGCGCTTGTTGCCGGAATGAATGGCATGAAACAGGAGATTCAGGTGACGGGACCACTTGGAACACCGGTAGTCTGTGAATATGGAATCATTGAAAGCAGCAAGACGGCAGTAATTGAGATGGCAGGAGCAGCGGGAATTACACTGGTGCCGGATGAAAAGAAGAATCCACTTTACACAACGACTTACGGTGTCGGGGAAGTAATCAAAGATGCGATTGGAAAAGGCTGTAGAAGATTTATCATCGGAATCGGAGGCAGTGCAACGAATGACGGAGGTATCGGGATGCTGCAGGCACTTGGATTCGGATTCATGAACAAGAATGGACAGCCGGTATCATTTGGTGCAAGAGGTCTGGAAGAACTGGAGACGATCACGGATACCTATGTGATACCAGAACTGAAAGAATGTGAGTTCCGGATTGCGTGTGATGTAACAAATACGCTGTGTGGAGAGCAGGGAGCAAGTGCTGTTTACGGACCTCAGAAAGGAGCAACGCCATCTATGATCATGCAGATGGACAAATGGCTGGCATATTATGCGGCACTGGCAAAAGAAAAATTCCCGAAAGCAAATGCAAAACAGGCCGGAACCGGAGCTGCAGGAGGACTGGGATTCGCATTTTTAACATTTACCAATGCAGTGCTGGAATCCGGGATCAAGATCGTACTGGAGGAGACACAGCTGGAAGAATATATCAAAGATGCGGATCTGGTAGTTACGGGAGAAGGAAGACTGGACAGACAGACGGCGATGGGAAAAGCACCGATCGGAGTAGCAAAGCTGGCTAAAAAATACGGAAAGACAGTGATCGCATTTGCAGGATCGGTAGAACGGGATGCAAGAGAATGTAACGAGCATGGAATTGACGCATTCTTCCCGGTTTTACGAGGCATTACCACGCTGGAAGAAGCCATGAAGAATGAAAATGCGAAGAGAAACCTGGCGGATACTGCGGAACAAGTATACCGTTTATGGAGATAAGGCAGAACAGGTAAAAAATGAAAAGAAATAAAGTCTGAAATAGATTTTTATATTTTATAAAAGATAACATACAGGAGAAAAAAGAGCACTTGCGGCAATATCACTTGCAACGATGATTATCTGTGCAGTTGGTGTGTTTATCGACATTTCGGTAATTACAGTTGCACCGATCGCAGGTATTCTGATGGCCGGAGCAACGGCTTCTACAACAGCCGGAGCAACAATCGGCGCGCAGACATTTGCCGAAACACTGATAAAATCAGGCGTGTCTGCATTATCAGCCGGAGCCATGGTTCATGCCGGAGCAACGGTGATCGATTCGCTTCCGCATGGTTCCTTCTTCCATGCGACCGGCGGGGCAGCAGGACTGGAGATAAAAGAAAGAATGAAACTGATCCCGTATGAAATGTGCGTAGGACTTACGAGTACGGTGGTTGCGGTTATGATGTATGTGATTTAGAAAGTAGATGGAAAATGATAATACTGCAATTAGTTACATGCAGTAGATCAAGGTTAAAAAATAGTCGCTTAGTTTACCAGACTGTGGGCGGCTATTTTTGTGTCTTATGATTATCCTTACCAATTGTGTATCCGATGCTGAAGGACTAATCGCCTACCGTTTTGGTAGCACCCATGATATGATTATAGTAATTAATAATAGAAAACACAATATATATTTACTTACTAATGGATAATTTGAAAATGTGATTTTATTAGGGAAAATGACAAATTATAGATCCCTGTATCTTGCACGCCTTTATGATATAGACTTATAATAAAAGAAAAAGACCGAAAGGACTGATTCTATGAAACGTATTTTCTGGATTGTATTGGACAGTGCCGGCATCGGGGAAGCTCCGGATGCAGATAAGTTTGGTGATGTCGGAAGTAATACATGGAAGAGCTGCTATGACAGCGGGAAACTTCATATTCCGAATATGGAAAAGATAGGAATCTACCAGATTGATGGTATGGAATATGCAAAAAGTACAGAGAATCCGACCGGAAGTTTTGCAAAAATGCAGGAATTATCATGTGGAAAGGATACGACGACCGGACACTGGGAAATGGCGGGTATCGTAACGCCGGATCCGCTTCCGAAATTCCCGGACGGATTTCCGAAAGTATTCATAGAGGAATTTTCAAAAAGGACGGGAAGAAAGATTCTGTGTAATCTGCCGTATTCGGGTACACAGGTCATTTATGATTATGGCCGGGAGCAGGAAGAGACAGGAGCACTGATCGTGTATACATCTGCGGACAGTGTATGCCAGATTGCAGCGCACGAGGAGATAATTCCGGTAGAGCAGTTATATGAATATTGTAAGATTGCCAGAGAGATGCTGACTGGAGATCTCGGAGTCGGAAGAGTGATCGCAAGACCATTCATCGGAACATGGCCAAATTACGAACGGACAATCAGACGGCATGACTTTTCACTTGCACCGCCGAGACAGACGGTGTTGGATGCATTAAAAGCAGAAGGAAAAGATGTGATCGGTGTCGGAAAGATCTATGATATCTTTGAAGGGCAGGGAGTGACGGAGACCTACCCGAATCAGGGAAATGAAAAGAATATGGAAAAGACGATCGAGATACAGAAGAAAGAGTTCGACGGACTTTGCTATGTGAACTTAGTAGATGGGGATATGATCTATGGACACCGGCGTGATATTGCAGGATATGCAGGAGCACTGACGAGATTCGATGAACAGTTAGGAGAATTCCTCGCAAATATGCGGGACGACGATATGCTGATGATTACGGCAGACCATGGCTGTGATCCGGGATATACCGGAACGGATCATACAAGAGAATATGTGCCTTGTCTTATATACGGAAAAGAGATCAAAGCAGGGGTGAATCTGCATACCAGAAAAGGTTTTGCAGATATGGCGGCGACGATTGCGGAAGCTCTTGGAAGTAAATACCGGGGAGATGGGGAGTCATTCTGGGATGAAATAAGAAATTGACATATTCATTAGATGATGTTAGTATAGTTATAGAAAAAGGGTGTTGCCGATAGACGGTCAGTCCTGATAATTAATTTATGTATTAAAAATAGTCGCCTAGTTTACCAGACATGGGGCGGCTATTTTTGCGCATTTTTTATATCAATTCGAAATAATATACAATAAGAGGTGACATTATGAGTCTTCCACCATATAGAAAAATCGACCAGTCAACCTGGTCACGTCAGGATCACTATAAGTATTATACCGAAAAATTAAAAGTAAACTACAGTATGACAGCGCGCCTGGATGTAACAAGATTAAGAGCAGAATGCGACCGGTTCGTAGTGCATTTCTATGCGGCATTCATCTGGTGTACGTCAAATGTTGTGAACCGCCTGCCATTTATGAAGATGATGACGGACGAAGAAGGCAATCCGGGAGTCTGGGATGTTGTGCATCCAAATTATACAATCTTTCACAAAGAAGATCACACATTTTCTGACTGTTGGAGCGAATATGATGCAGACTTTGCGACTTTTTATAAGAGAATCGAAACGGATATAGAAGCTGCAAAGAAAGTCCGGGGAGTCAAAGCAAAAGCCGGACAGCCGGTGAATTTCTACTGCATC
>UMLR01100248.1_pt1 | contig 22012 bp, 23 predicted proteins | sample 1966741 | NCBI WGS metagenome assembly UMLR01 (sample SAMEA4836207, study PRJEB28245) | human gut metagenome | biome: gut microbiome; material: fecal sample | place: Denmark | collected 2008 | reverse complement strand
CTTCTTTGTAGCCTAAATAATTGTGGACTTTTTGAAAATGAAGTGGCACAGGATAATAAAGCATTGCGCCTATGCCATTTTCTTGAAGCAACTTGTGAACTTCGTCACGGTTTTCAATTTTGATTGTATATTGGTGATAAATACACTCAGTGTCTTTTCCTTCAATTGGAGTTTGCACCAAATCTTTATAAGGAGCAAATAAGTCGTTATAGCGATAAGCATTTTCACGTCTTTTTTTGTTCCATTCATTGATATATTTAAATTTTACGTTTAAAATAGCTGCTTGAATTTCATCCAATCGAGAATTTACGCCTATTTCATCATGATAGTAGCGAACAGCACCACCGTGGTTACGAAGAGCAATAACTCTGTTTTTTAAATATTCGCTATTTGTTGAAATCATGCCACCATCACCCATTGCGCCAAGGTTTTTAGTTGGATAAAAACTAAAACATCCAATGTCACCAAAAGAGCCAACTGTTTGACCTTTGAATTTAGCGCCTATTGCTTGAGCACAATCTTCAATAACGTATAAGTTATATCGTTTTGCAATATCACAAATCACATCCATTTGACAAGGTTGACCATACAAATGAACAGGAATAATGGCTTTTGTTTTTGGAGTTATTTTTTCTTCAATAAGTTTTGGGTCAATGTCAAAAGTATCATTGTCAATGTCAACAAAAACAGGAGTTGCGCCAACAATTCCAATTGCTTCGGTTGTTGCAACAAAAGTGAACGCAACAGTTATAACCTCGTCACCTTTTCCAATATCTAAAGCGCGAAGTGCCAAATGAAGTGCATCAGTTCCAGAATTTAAAGTTACGCAATGTTTTACACCGATAAATTCTTGCATTTTAGCTTCAAGTTCTTTGTTATACTTCCCTAAAATATAAGAACCACTTCTTAAAACATCCAAAACATTTTTTTCAACTTCATCTTGAATTTGTTTGTACTGACGTTTAGTGTCTAAAATAGGTATCATAATTAATACTCCCTCATTAAACTTAATATATACTTATACTTTTAATTGTAGCACAAGTTTTATATATCTTTATAAATTCTTTATTATTTTAAAATATAAATTAGTAGGTGATAAGCGACACAAGCAAAACAGGAGAAAAATATTACTATTATACATGCCAAAATAGAAAAACAAAGAAAACATGTACAACAAAGCCGGTAAAAAAAATGGTTGGAAGATGTAGTAATACAGACAACAAAAGAAAATTTGCTAACAGACAAAACAATTGATTTTATAAGCGATTTCATAATTGAATTGCAAGAAAAAGCCACAGACACAACAGCTTTAGACTCAATAAATAACCAAATAAAAGAGGTAGAAAAAAGTATAAAAAACGTAATGTCAGCAATTGAAGCCGGTATAATAACGCATACAACGAAAGAGCGCTTGTTGGAATTAGAAACACGTCAAGCGAAACTACAATCACAAAAGCGTATTATCAATAATAGGCAAATTATTTTTATACAAAATTCCATTTTTCTCTAAAAAGTATAAGAAGCAACTTGCCGTAATACGTTTATTTACATCAGAAAATGAGTGATTTTTTGTTATCAGATGACAGGCTATCACACGTTCAACAAGTTGGCTTTATTCACCAACGCGGATTGGCTTTTGGTTGATTATGACAATGCAAATCAAAAGAGCCAACGGCAAATCCTCTGCCAAGATAAAAATACGTAAATAAAAGACAATTCCTCCAAAATTTCTTGCAATAATATTTTAGATTGTTCATATTAAATTTTATTACATTTTTAGAAAAATATCTTGACTCGAATTTGTTACTTTGATAACATAATATTGCTACACAGTTAGAAACTTGGGGATTTAGAAATGAAAATTGTAAATTATAATAATTCTGTTCAACTTGGGGTTAAAAATTTTAAAAACAATGACAATAAAGAAACAACAACACAAACTTTTAAATATAAAACAAATCCAAATGTGTCATATACCGCTTTAAACAGTAGTTTTTTTAATAATCAAAAATTGTTGCTTAAAAATACAAAATTAAAAAATTGTCCAATTTCTTTTAAAGCAAACCCAGACTATGAAGTCAGTATGCTGCATGCCATAAGGAATTTTTATTATGGATGTGGAATTGGTGAAATGAATTTACCAGAAGTAGTGAAACTAGGTAACGATTTATTATCAAATGCAAAAAAAACATTTGAAGAAAATATAAAAGAAGAAGGGTTTCCTGTTTTGAAAATAGATCCGAAAAAATCAACAAAGGAAAATAAAAATATTCTAAATAGTCATTTGAAAAAGCTAAACCGTTATATAATGCTTATAAAGTCATCTTTAAAAAATTATAAAGAAAATATGAAAAGTGGATTATCAACATCATATTTTATGAAAGATTCTGAGGCTTTTTCAGAAATTCCTTACCAAAAGGACGTTCTCGAAATTCAAAACAATATATTTCAAACAATTTTATTAAAAACTATGTCACCCACAGTATTGGAATATACCCCTCAGCAAAGTATTTTTTATAATTGCGAAAGTGTTCTGAAAGATCATTTACAACCATATTTATTTATAGAGTATATGCCTAGAGATAAAGCTCAAAAAGTTACAGAAAAAATTGTAGATTATGTTGAAGAATTTATGAAAATTACTCTATGTGAAACTAAAATGAAACTTTTTGATAAAAAGATCGACGAAGCTAAAAAACAACTTGAAGAACTTGAAAAATCTGGCATATCCCAAGTTACTGAAGCAGAAGCAGACCGAAATGCCGCAGAATTATGTGCTGAAATAGAGGCTGAACAAGAAGCAGCAAAAGCAGCAGCAAAAAGAAAAAAGAAAAAAAGAAAAACTTCTTCCAATAAAAAAGTTCAAGCTCAGCAGCAAACAAAGCCTTCAAAACAAGAAAAAATTGAAAAGAAAGTCGAAATTTCTGATGAAGAAAAAAGCTCACCTTTAACAACACCTTCTGTTTTAAATCCTGATACTATTTCAACATTAAGTCTTGAGTCTTCCGATATAGATCCAGAAACTTATGAAACTTTTGATATTGCAGAAAATGATGAAAATTCTCAAACATTTTTATATTTGGATGATAAAATTTCTGATTTGAAAAGTCATCAAATTTCACAACACACTAGATCTGAAAACACTAGATACCAACACATCAAGTACTATGCTTCACCGGAATTAACAAAATTTTTCATGGAAAATGTTTATAATTCAAAAAATCTTGACACAAGCATTAAAGATAAGTTGGCGATGGATGATGATTATTCACATTTTGTTGGCTCTTTTTTAGTAAGATTTCAAGAATCAAAACCGGAAGCAACAGTAGAGGATTGTCTCAATGCTTGTACTGAAATTTTAAACAATGGAGTTGTTATACACTCAAATTATAAAAACAGTAGAACAAAACTTGATTTATATTCTCCAAAATATAAAACAATAATGCCTTTTTATGTAGCTTCTGACAATAAAATTCATTTAACAACAATGTTTATAGCTACTGAAACAAATATGAATTCAAGATACATTACTAATCCTATTTTTGGAACTGATGATAAATTCCAATCATTAAGTGACATGCATGAATATCTATCTGATAATAGCAAAACCCGATATTACTATACTTTACAAAACTCTATTGATACATTAAAAAAACTTCAAGATAGAGAATATAGAGTTTAATAAATAAATTTTATTCAGCCAAATTGTGTTTTTTGTCATATTCAATACGTCCTATAAGCTTGTTGAGCTTTTTGGCAGTTTCCTTAAACTGTTCGATATTCAAGCTTTGGGCGCCGTCAGAAGACGCATTGTCAGGATCATGGTGAACTTCAATCATAAGACCGTCAGCTCCTGCAATCAAGCTTGCTTTTGCCATTGGTTCGATTAAATACCTGCGCCCTGTACCGTGGCTTGGATCTGCAATTATTGGCAAATGTGAATACTTTTTAATTATTGGTATTGATGCGATGTCCATTGTATTTCTTGAATACTTGTTGTCAACACCTTTAATACCTCGCTCACATAAAATAACATTTGGATTTCCGTTGCACATTATATGTTCAGCCGCAAGCAAAAATTCACAAATAGTAGCAGCCGCCCCACGTTTGAGCAAAACGGGTTTGTTTGTTTTGCCTAAAGCTTTTAGTAATTTAAAATTTTGCATGTTTCTCGCACCAACTTGAAAAACATCGGCATATTCATTAACAAGAGGTATATCAAGTGTATCCATAACCTCAGTGACAACCAAAAGCCCTGTTTTCTCACGTGCCTGTGCCATATATTGCAAAGCTTTTTCTTCCAACCCCTCAAAATCGTATGGTGATGTTCGTGGCTTAAAAGCACCACCTCGGAGAAACTGACAACCCATTTCTTTTGCAGCTTCTGCAACAGCTAGTAATCCGTTTATGTCTTTTTCAACTGAACACGGTCCAACCATCATAACCGGCCTGTTTGCGCCACCGATTTTAACTCCATTTGAAAATTCTATTACAGTATCTTCTCTTCTACCTTCTCTTGATGCCAATTTGTAAGGCTCTTGAATAGATTTCACATCCCTCACTCCTTCATATGAAAGAAGTGAATTTGGGTCAAAAAGTCTTTTATCACCAATAGCCGCAATGACAGTCATCACATCACCATGGTTTAGTTTTATTTTAAATCCTTTATTTTCTAAAACCCTTACAACAGTATTAATATTGTTTTGACTGGCTTTTGGTTCCATTACAATAATCATTTTTCACCCTCAACTTTTATTTTATACATTAAATAATTCTTTTTGGTTGGCTAATATTTTGTTATTATATGACTTACAAACAATAAAATCACTGCCCACAACCACATTTTCCAATGTCACATTGGATTTTATTATAACATTATCCCATATTATAACATTTTTAAGTTTAACATTTTCTTCGATTTGACAATTTTTACCAATAACACAATTCCCTTCGAGTTTAAGACTTTGAGGTATATCATTAATGTTTGTGTCGCTTATTAGTTTGCCTTGATCAAAATTTATAATATTAATATTTCTTAAATTTATATGATTGTTGAACACGTCATTGTTGCATTTGATATATTCATCAAGAGTGCCGATGTCAGTCCAATAACCTTTATAGTTATAAGTATTTATTTTTTCGTTATTTTTCAACAAAAGAGGAAAAACATTTTTGGCAAAGTCAAAAAATGTATTTTGCGGAATATAATCGAATATGCGCTTGTTAAAAACATAAATTCCGGTATTAATTTGTCGGCTCAAAGCTTCTTCAACCTTTGGTTTTTCCTGAAATTTTGTAACAAAATTATTTTCGTCAGTTACAATAACCCCATATTTATAAACATCATTTTTGTCAACTTTTTTGGTAACAATTGTAGTTATAGCATTGCTTTCAAGATGAGCTTTTATTACATCGTTGAAATTTATATCACACAATCCATCGGAGCTTAAAACAATAAAATTTTCCTCATTTTCAAAAAACAATTCACATTTTTTTAATCCGCCTGCAGTGCCGGATAGAGTTGTTTCATTTAAAAATTCAATGGGTAAAACGGGATTTTTTTTATATAATTCTTGAACTTTATTTGCTAAATAATAAGTATTTGCGATAACATTTTCAATTCCGCATGCCTTTAAATTGTTCAAAATTATATCCATACATGCCTTATTGCATATAGGCGCAATTGGCTTAGGAACAGTGTTTGTAAGTGGTTCCAAGCGAGAGCCAACACCAGCGGCTAAAATCATTGCTTTTTTTACACTTGTTTGTATATACATAATTAGTTATATTATCATATACATAAACTTTTTCAACAAGTTTATTTTCTAATTGTTTAAACACATTTGTCATATCTGCATCCAAAATTCAGATATTATAAAAAAAGAAAGATCATATATACTTTGTTATAGCATCATATTCAAGGTAAAAACTTGTATTTAAATTTTAGATTTTGAAAAATACATAGGTCGAGAGATTTTATAAATTTAATATTAATATTTTTAATTCACTAACAATAGAATCAAGTATACATAAAGTTGCAAAATTTAGTTGTTTGAATAAGTTCAACAAATTTTTTTCAAAGTCTTTTGGAAGTTTTTTGCAGTTATTTTTAGCATATTGAATCAGGCGTTTTTCTCCAGAGTGCAATTGCTCATTTAGTGCAAAAATAATATCAAAATAACTTGCCACAAAAGCAGAAATTCTATGATTAACACTTGTGACGTCATTTCATAACAACGCTTTTTCAATTTGCTCATAATAAGAGGCAAATGGTTTATCTTTCATTAGCATTAAATTACGGTTGATAATATTTCCTTTTAATTTTAAAGGATATGGAGTATTAATTTTTCTTTGTAAATTCTATAACCTATTGTTTTTGTCGTAAATAATATTAAAGTTTTTTAGCGTATATAAAAAACAAGTAGTATAACCATTTTGTGGATGACATTCAATTCAAGTTTTATTTACAACACTTTCAATCCACTCAATAGTCCAATACATTAAATCAAGCTGTTTGCCTAGATTGTCAAATATAAATTCATCCCCAGAACCAAAATACTCACCACCTATTTCAAATTTAGAGGAAATTGGCTTTATTATATTTTCTCTAGTTTCAATAAGAATATATGTTTTAGTAAAAATATAAACATCTATGTCAGAATTATCATCTGAAGTTTCTGCCGACACAGCCCCCAACAGCAATAGCCTCGACATTTTCTAATTTAATATAGTTATCTAAAAATACTTGCAGACACTCTTTCATAATGATTTGTTTTTTATTTATCTATTACAAAAGAAATAATAATTAACTACATTTTTGAATATTCCTTGTAATTTTCTTTAATGTCATCGTATAAATCCTGAATTGCTTGAGCGATGACTTTTTGTAGCTCTTTTACACCTTCATTTGTAATATCATTATCAACATAAATTGGCTCACCGAATTTCACAACAGGTTTACAAAAACCCAAAGGAAATCTGAACTCATCCCAAGTATTAAACTTAAGAAAGTTTTTCTGCGGAGAATAGTAAGCAACCGGCACAATAGGAACATTTGTTGTTTTGGCTATTGAAATAATTCCCTTGTGGACAATGCCTTTTGGACCTCTTGGCCCATCAACAGTAATCGCGCCTATTTCACCTTTTTGAAGACATTCTATCATTCCCATAGTCGCCTGGATTGCTTTTTGACTCTTTGAACCACGTATCACCTTAAGCCCCATTGTTTCTGTTGCATTTGCTATTATATCTCCGTCTCGAGAATTTGATATCATTACGTTGACTTTTTCACGATGCGGAACGGCATATAAACAACATTGATGGGCATGCCACAAAGCAAGAATATAACTGTCTAAATTAGGTGCGTTGACAGGTCTAAAGTCTATTGTGTGCGACGAAATTTTGAATAAAATTGCAACTAATTTTTTTATTACATTTAAGCCTATTAAATTTTTTATTTTTTGACTACTACTCATATTTAAAATTTTACCATAAATTATAAAATTATAATAAACTACTTTTGCGATTTTTCAATAATATTTGAAGTTGATTTGCCTGCAACAAAATCAACAAATTTTATCTCAATCCCTAAATCCAAAAGAGGCTTGGCTTCTGGCAAGGTTTCAACCGTATAATCAGCACCTTTGACATAAACATCAGGCTTTATGCTTTTTAAAAGTTCAATTGGTGATATTTCATCAAATATCACGACATAATCTACACAGCTTAAGGCAGCCAAAACTTGTGCTCTATCATTTTGTGGGTTTATAGGTCTTGTTTCACCTTTTAACATCTTAACTGACGCATCGGAATTTAACCCAACAACTAAAATGTCACCACATTTTTTAGCTTCACTTAAATATTTAACATGGCCTACGTGCAGAATGTCAAAACAACCGTTTGTGGCAGCTATTTTAACGTTATTATCTTTTAAATCCTTAACTACATCAATTAAAACACTTTTAGTTAATATTTGTCCCATAAAAAACCTTTCACTCGTTGCGTTTAAGTTTGTCTAAAATTTGAGAATTTATTTCACCTCCAATTAAAATAAGAAGTGAAGTGTAATATAACCACACCATAAGCATGGCAAAAGCTCCAATTGTTCCATACACCCAGTTGTATGTGTTTAAATTTCCGACATACAATGAAAAAAGCCAAGAGCCAAGCAACCAAAAAATACAAAAGAACAAAGTTCCAAACAAAGAACTTATTTGACGAGCTTTTGATATTTCTTTTATATCAGGTAAAAAATAATAATTCATGTATGCAACAACAAACAAAGCTAGAAAGGAAACAGGCCAACGGAATATTAAAATCATGTTAACTACGTTTGCACTTACATGTATAAAGCTTAAAATCATTTCTAAAATAATCTTTCCGAAGATAATCAAGTTTATGCTCAAAAACAAAACAAGTCCGTTTGCAAAAACAATTAAAACAGACAAAAGTCTTGTCACAAGAAGATTTCTTGTTTCAACAATGCCATAAGCACGATTTAAGCCTTTTATTATCACAAAAATAGCGTTTGAAGCTAAAAATAAAGTTATACAAAACCCAAAAATCGCAACCAGTTTACCTTGTGAAAATATCATAATCTCATTCATCACAGAATTGATGAGATTTGAGATTTGCGGTGGAGCGATAATATCTAAAAAAATAAAAATTTTATTGATAAATGCTTTTTTGCCCATCCACCCAAAAAACGACATTAAAACAAGAAGAAAAGGAAAAATTCCAAGAACAAACATAAATGCCATTTCAGCCGCCATTCCTGGAAAATCGTCATCGATAATTCGCATTATAATATTTTTGGAGTATTTTTTAATCATCTTTCATTACTTTACTAAGTTCACTCAATACCAAATCCATAGCGATATTAATAGGTTTTTGTATTGTAAGTCCGGCAGCAAATTTATGTCCGCCACCTCCAAATTTTGATGCAAAATTTGAAACATCAAAGATTTTACTTCGCAATGACACCTTTGTCGTTTGATTTATATTTTCTTTAAATAACAGTGCAACATCGCAAGTTTCAAGCTGTCTTAATGTTTCAACGATTCTGTCAGTGTGTTCGTTTTTTGCATTATATTTTTTCATATCATTCAAAGTTATTGTAGTGTAAGCTATTTTGTCACACAATAAAAATTTTGCATTTAAAATAGCGTTAGCAGTCAACAAAAGAGCTTTTTTTTCTTTTGTCATGAAACATTTTTGACACAATTCCGAATGACTAATACCATAGTTTAACAATTTGGCAGCTTTCTCAAGAACTTCTTGTTTTGTGTTGTCATATCGAAAACCACCTGTGTCAGTCAAAATGCCCACATAAATGAACGTAGCAATTTCTTTTGTCAATGTTATTTTTAAATCAGTTAAAATATCAAGAACAACTTCAGAAGCTGATGAGGCTTGAGAGTTTATTATATTTATATCTCCATAATTATTGTTTGACTTGTGATGATCAATATTTATCTTAATTTTGCTTTTTTTATATAAAGGAAGAGCTTTTCCCATGCGTTCACAATTTGCGACGTCTGTTGCTATGGCCAAGTCAAAGATTTTGTTTTCAAAATGAGGATCATCGGTATTTTTGTAGCAATCCAAACAAGGTAAAAATTCATAAATTTTTGGAATCTTGTCTGAAATAAATATTGTTACATTTTTTTTATAATGGTCTTTTATAACTTTAAAGATTGCAAGAGAAGAACCCAAGGCATCACCATCAGGGGATACGTGGGTAAATATAGCTATTTCATTTGCTGATTTTATAGCCTCATCAAATCTTTGTAATTGTTCCAAATAAAAATTCATATGAATTAATTTTATCATAAATAATGCAAAATTCAACAAAATCTGTCAGCATAACAACTCATATAAGCAATAGAATATTTTGCCGCAACAGATGTGTAAGTCAAAACATTAAATCTCTTTTGCTTAGAATGCTTGTACATTATGTTTACTCATTTTCTAAAAAATGTTATAATCATATTCAAGGAGAAAGCTTTGAATGAATATTCTTATAATCAACGGTCCAAATTTAAATTTGCTAGGAAAGCGAGAACCCCATATTTATGGCAATATGACTTTAAATGATATCAATGATAAAATCAAAGCGGAGTTTTCAAAAATTGAAGATCTAAATTTGGAATTTTATCAAAATAATATAGAAGGTGAAATAATAAATAAACTACATTTGTCAATTGGCAAAGTTGATGGGATTGTAATAAATGCAGGAGCCTACACACATACAAGTCTTGCCATAGCCGATGCCATAAAATCAATTGATATCCCTACCGTTGAAGTTCATCTTTCAAACGTATATTCTCGAGAAGCGGTTCGGCATAAATCTTTTTTGAGCCCTTGTTGTATCGGTCAAATTTCAGGATTTGGATTCTATAGCTATATCTTGGCCGTTTATGCATTGATTAATCGTTTTAACAGTGTCTAATTAAAAAAATGATTTGCAATAAAATTAAATATACATTAAAATATTATTATACAAATCGGGAGTTTTTAAGATGAAAAAAATTATTTTTATATTTTTTATAATGTTTTTGGGAATAAATGCTGCACAAGCCTCATTGACACCAAGCGATATGACATCAACCACTGTGTTAAAAAATCTTAGATATTCAGATGAAACTATACGGTTAATCCAATTAAAAGCTACAAATCTTTTTGCCGAACCAATTGAACCGGAAAACGAAAAAAATTATGTTAAATTTTACAAATATTTAAATCCGGGAACTGATGGCTTGGAATTTGGTATTCGTGATATCAAATTTTATAGCAATTGGCGTGATACGTATTAAACAAATTTATATAAATCGTTCACTTGAGGCAAATATTGATTTAAATTTGCCTCATTTATTATGTTCATTGCTTTATTTAAAAGTGATTTTGCTTTTTTCACATTATTTAAATCAACTAAAATAGAAGCCGCCATAATATAATTTTCAACTTGGTTTTTGAAAGTGTTGGTTGTTTTGTCATATTCCATGGTTGAAACTTTCAAGTCTTTCAATGCTTGAACATTTTCGTTGAAATTTTTATATGTTTTCGCGGACTTTGAATATATTTTGCCAATTGTTTTGCTGTCATTGGTTTCACTTGCTATATCTTTTGCAGTTTCAATGAAATCAAAGGCAACATCTTTGTTATAGGTTGAAGCATATATATCACTGATATCAGCCAAGGCAAAGCTTTGAAGTTTAACATTTTCACTTTCACCACCATATGAACAAGCTGCCATGTAATGATTTAATGATGTGTCAATCAATGATGAATTGTCATATATTTTGCCCAATGCCAAGTGAGATAATGCTTTTATATTGTTATTACCGTTGGATGTGCTTATTGCGTTTGCATAATACTCGATTGCCGTATTTGTGTTGTCTGTTTTATCATAAACTTTTGCAACTTCATAATAAATTATGGGCTCAATTTGACTGTCGCCAATTTGTTGCGCATAATTCAAAGCATCTTCATAAAAATTTAATGCACTTTGATAATCTTTTGCATTGCCAAGTATTTTAGCTTGTGTAAATAAACTTTTTAGTTTTTCATCGTTCGGGATATAATTTTTTTGAGTTTTATTTGGATTTGAAGTATATGTATTCTTTTGAATTTCTTTTTCTTCTTCTTGAAGTTTTGGCAAAACAACTGATTTAGGCTCTTGAATGGTTGTTTCAGAAACAGGTTTTTCAATTGGTTTTGAAATCGGTTCTTTTTCTGAAGTTAATTTTTTGTCTAAATTTATTATACTGTTGTTGCTATTATCTTCAATTCTTTCCAGAGAAACAGTTTCATTTGTAACTTGAATATGATCTTCGGTTGAAATTTCAGATGTTTGAACTTGAGAAGGCATGTTTGGATATAAAATATCTAAATTTTCAGATATTTTTTCATCAACTTTTGAACCTTTTGGAAATTTAAGTTTGAATGTTTCATTGATATCATTAGGATTGTTTCTGTAATCGATATCCTGCAAAAAAAGAGCATTCAGCCAGCCCTCAACAACATGTGAGTCTTTATTTAATGTTTTTGATATGTAATCATCCAAAAGCTTTGAAGCTTCTTTTAAATTGAATTGTATAACCTGTTTTTGAGGATTTTCAGAATTTGATTCATAATCGACTTTTGCCAAAAATTTGTTAACTTCATTTACAACTTCATTTGGTGCATTTATTGCAATTTGAGTTTTTCTAAAATCAGATACAATTTGATGGATGTTTATAACTTTTTTTCTTTGAATATTTTGTAAATCGTTTGGATTTCTGTGTTGATAGGCATTTAAATTAAAATTTTGGTTTTGGTTTTGATAATTAATTGTATTTTGATGATACTTGTTTACAAGTTCATCCTGTGTAAGTGTGGCATTGCCGTTTGAGAGGTTGCCATTTTGATTTTGGCTTTCCTCTTCTTTGCTTTGAACCCTCTTTTTGTTATTGTCGGTCTTATAGTTATAATGTATGTTTATTGGGTATATACCGTTATACAAAACCTTTTTTCCTCAAAAATTTTAATTCCCGAATTCGTTACGACATAAACTATTTATGTTGACGGATATTATAACTTATTGTTTAAATATATGTAAAAAAAATCATCTTAATGTATGATTATTGTAAAGATACATTAAAGTATTAATGCTATATTAATACTTTTCAATTTTTTTTAATAATTTTTCTTACTTTAAACGCACAATACTCGGATTAACTGGACGTAAAGTGCAACCAAAAGTTTTTGAACATTTTGGATTAACGTTATTAATATATTGTGTTACTAAATTTCCACTGTCATCTTTGCATTCACAATATGGCGAAAATTTTTCGCCTGTATACTTCATCGCTTCACAAAAATTGACGGGTTCTTTATTGAGGCGTTCAAGTTTTTTGGTAATATTATCACGGGTAATAACATTGAATTTTAAAGGACTATCTTCTTGATAAGCAAGCACGCCAACAGGAATTATTTTTGAACCAAAATGTTCAAAAGCAAAAACATCTTTGCCGTATGTGCCATATCTAAAAGAATTGTCAATAGCAACATATATAAAATGGTTAGGATAAGTCAAACTTGAAACGCCGTTATAATCTTTTATTTTCTTGTTTTCGGTGCCTTCATTTACATTTGTCAATATTACACTATCTTTATGAAAGATATTATTGCTAAAATATGTTTCAAAATATTTTTTCCATTTAATATAAAAATTGTTTGCATCTGAAGCATTTGGGTCATTCGCTGCAGAAGGCATTTGAACACACGGAATTTGAGTTTGACAAATTGCATTATGACATCCTATACTTTGCCAATAACCTCCTGTATTAGAAGCTCTCCAAACTTTGTCGCCTTCGTTTGTATAAGCATAGACACAACATTGTTTATTTCCATACTGTTCAAATAAGTTGAAAAAAGTTTTGCATCTGTCTTTATTGTACAAATCAGCAGGAATTTTTTTCTTAATATTAGCCCATGCTTCGCCACAAGAACTCACATTTCTTTGGGCTAAAAATATTCCAACATTATTTTCTGTTGCACTGCCAAACTTAACACTATATATATCATCACCATAAACTCTTTTTGCCGCGTTATAAGTGTTAAAAATAAAAAGTTTTTTATAAGAATCAGAATTGCTTGAACCTGTTGAAGCAGCATTACAAATTGCGTCTTGATAAACATCCGCGCTATAATTATAAACATCTGTTTCTGTATAACTGTCATCGATAAGGCTTGATGTGGTTATAAAATAGAAACTGACATTATTTGAAGACACGAATGCTTGGTTTGTCAATCTTTGATCTAAATTAAATTCAGCGGCTTCCGTTTCGTCGCCTTTTGGGATTTCTTCTGTCGTTTTGGTACAAGAATAATATTTGTTGCCACTTTTGGCACTGTCATTTATAAGCTCTTGATAAACTCCTGCATATGGTGAAACATCTCTAATAAATTCAGACTTTGTTGGTTCATATGTCTCTTGAGCAAAGCCGTCTGCACTAACATTATATCTATAAGATCTTTTACAGGTATATTTATTCACTATATCAGGATTTACATCTTTTTTGACCATAAATTCGGATGTTCCTTGCACACAATCGATGGCATTATAAGTGTTGGCATTTGAAACAAAAGCATCACAATAGTTTATGGCATTTGTTTTAAGTAAAATATCATTTAAATTCTCATTTTTGTTGATTAAAAGTTTTTTATTTACTTCTTTTCCTGCATATTGTAATTCATTATAAATGTTGTATATATAAACTTTTACTTTGTTTTCCATGTTTTTATTTATGACTTTAACAGCAAAAGTCCATAAAAACGCAATGAGCACCATAACTAAAATAAGTTCCGCGAGAGTAAAACCTTTTAATTTTCTTTTCATAACAAATAACCTATATTTTTCTATAAAAATAATACCATAAAAAAGTAAGTAAAAAACTAATTTTCACTTACTTTTTAATAAAATTATATTAATCTAAAAACTTTTAAGCAGCCGCTTTGGCATTTTCAACAATAATTTGAAAAGCTTCAGGTTCGTTTACAGCCATTTCTGCAAGCATTTTACGATTGACTTGAATATTGGCTTTTTTAAGCAAATTCATGAATTTAGAATAACTTAAATTGTACAAGCGAACTGCAGCATTAATACGAACAATCCACAATCGGCGCATGTTGCGTTTCAAAACGCGACGGTCACGGTATTGGTATTTTAAGGCTTTCATAACAGCGCAATTTGCAACTTTAAATATGCGTGAACGAGCACCCTTAAAACCTTTAGCTAATTTTAATATTTTTTTATGTCTTTTTCTAAGAACATTACCACGTTTAACTCTCATTATATTATCCTCCTTGATTTCTTATCTTGAATACTTCTTGTATGGTAACTCTTTTGATACCAACTCTAAATGTGTTGAAGATATTTCAACCATTGAAGACAATCTGTTTTTGCGAGCGGGACTTTTGTGAGCAAGCAAGTGTTTTTTTCCTGCTTTGCGTCTTGTAATCTTGCCGTTTGCTGTAACTTTGTATCGTTTTGCAGCAGCACGATGTGTTTTCATTTTGCTTTTCATTTTTGATTTTTCTCCTTTTTTTATTTTGCTTGAGCCACGTTACTTTATTTTGTAAATTAGGCAAAAGAGTATCATTCAAGCTTAATATTACAACAAACATTTTATTTTTGCAACTTTTGTTCTTATTTTTGTTTAATATCTTGACATTAGTGCCTTTATATATTTTTTAACATTTTCAGATGTACTTATTTTTTTAAATTTTCATGCCACGATGTATTTTATATTTCGCCGCAACAAACATAAAATATTGTTAAAAAATAAAATTAGAAATTTAAATGAATATTATAAAGCCTGAATTTTTAGATACCTTTTGATTTATTGCTATAAATTTAAATAAAAAATATGTAGTCTAATATGTGTTTGAACTAGAACATATTTTATAGATTTCATAAAAAGGTTCAAGCGTTAAATCTGTGTTAAAATTTTCAACTAAATGCCAATCGTTAAGAAACTTATCAGAGACTTTTATCTCGCTATATAAAATATTTTTATTTAACACATCTTTATTCAATATATTGTTATTGTCTTTTGTTGTGACAAGATGAAAAAAGAAATACTTCAACTTTTTCTTTTGTGACATTTCACCCAAAGAACAGTAAATATTGTTTAAAACCTCTGCTTCGACAGGTTCGTCAAACATTTTAATTGTATAAATAATATAATTTTTTTTTGATTTTAATATTTCAAATAAATTATTAATACGTTTTTGATATCTTGCTACAAATTCTTTTTTAGTTTTTATGGTGTTATCGTGGTTAAAATTTAAGTTGTATTTTTTATTACTCCACTTTGCAAAGGTATTATCAGGTTCGTAAACTAAATCATTAAAAAAATCATTAAATTTATTTGACAAAATTCTTGACATATTTTTTTCATTTATTGCAACAAGGTCAAACGGTAAAGATAATTCTCCATATTTTTTGCGAGGCTTAACACCTCCTGTAGTAAAAATTGTACGGGCATAACAATTGCAACCAAGCGGAATAAACTTGTTTAAATTTCTTTTTCTATCACTAAATGATATTTTTATTCCAAAAATTTTAAATATTTTTTATATCCGAATTTTGAATATCCCAAAATACATCTAAACATTAAACCAATACTCCTATACAGTTAAAAAGCATAAGCATTTTTATATATTTTGTAAAGTAAAAAAATATGAAGAAACTTTACAAGCAAGTTTATTAGTTATATTATGTAATCAGTTAATATATTTTTTTAGGTATATGTAAATTGGTAGAGAAGTTAAAAATAAGAGGTCAAAGACCGTTAAAGGGTGAAGTAAGTATAGGTGGAGCTAAAAATGCAGTGTTAAAGCTCATGGCTGCTTCGTTGCTTAATAAGGGTGTTTGCAAAATATACAATGTTCCTGATTTAACGGATGTAAACATAATGCTCAATGTTTTGAGCCAACTTGGAGCAAAAACCACTTACAATAAAAAAGAGAAATATGTAATTATAGATTCGACAAACCTTGACAATGTTGTTGCAAAATATGAACTGGTTGGCAAAATGAGAGCTTCATTTATCGTTTTGGGCGCATTGCTTGGAAGATGCAAAGAGGCTGTTGTGGCGTTGCCTGGTGGCTGTGCAATTGGAGAACGGCGTCTCGACTTTCATATCAAAGGTTTGATGGCACTTGGCGCCAATATAAAAATAGAAAACGGATATGTCAATGCAAAATGCACAAAATTGACAGGTGCAGACATTTATTTGGACATTCCATCAGTTGGTGCCACTGAAAACATAATGCTGGCTGCAGTTTTGGCAAACGGTTCAACTCGTATTCAAAATGCCGCTCAAGAACCTGAAATTGTTGATTTGGCTAATTTCTTAAACAACATGGGGGCTGACATCCAAGGTGCAGGAACAAGTGATATTATAATCAATGGTGTAAAACAGTCTGATTTACATTCAATAGAATACACAACCATGCCCGACCGAATTGAAGCCGGAACTTATATGGCTGCTTTTGTTGCGACAAAAGGAAAAGGGATTATAAGAAACGTTTTTCCAAGCCATTTAACCTTCTTTAATTCAAAATTGACTGAAATGGGCGCAGTAATAAAACTTGTTGAACCAAATGCAATTGAAGTGAGCGGAAAAACAAGGTTAAACCCTGTTAATATTGTGACTCAACCATACCCGGGGTTCCCGACTGATTTACAATCTCTTGCAATGGCTATGTTGTCAACTGCAAACGGTGTAAGCATAATAACTGAAAGTTTGTATGAAAACAGATTTATGCAAGTGGCAGAACTTGTGCGTATGGGGGCGTCAATACAACACGAGAGAAACCATGCCATTGTGACTGGGGTTAAAAAACTTCAAGGTGCAAACGTTCGTGCAAGTGACCTTCGTGCCGGTGCTTCTCTTGTCATTGCTGCTTTGATGGCTGAAGGGGTGACTGAAATTGAAAATCTTCACCACATCGACCGCGGATATGAAAACTTTGAATCAAAACTAAAATCAATCGGGGCTGATGTAATTAGGTATAATGACAGTGTTGAAATGGTTAATGATGTTATGGTAAATGAGGTTAAATCATGAGTCAAAATTTTAAACGTTGGTATGACCATGACCCTGTTTTGATGAAAGTTTTGGAACTTTTGAAAAATTATCAGGCTGAATTACATTCTCAAGCTGAAGTTTTTTTGAAAAAGCTGGAAGCCAAAATTTCAAAAGAAACTATCGATAAGTTTTATGAAATGGTAAAACCAGTTGATGGTGGCGGTAAACGTTGGTACGATAAAGACCCTGTTATTTCAAAAACAGTTGAGTTGCTTCGTGTTGTTCCGCCTGAAATCCAAAGAACTGCTGCAGAACATTTCTTGAATTCTTTAAAAGAAATGAATTTGATTGATAACGATACTAAGATATAATTTTATTTCATGAATTTGTTTTATTTTGAAACGCTTGACTCCACAAATTTGTTTGCCAAGAAAAATATTGACAAATTTGATGATAAATCAGTCATTTATTGTGATTTTCAAACAAACGGTCGTGGACGGTTTGACAGAAAATGGTTGTCTTGTCGAAAAGATAACATATTTTTGTCTTTTGTTTTAAAACCTCAAGAAAAGAATTTATCAAAACTTCCGCTTGCAAATTTGACACAGTATTTGTGTGTTGTTTTGGCTAAAGTTTTTGAAACTTACAATGTTTCTCCTCAAATAAAGTGGCCAAACGATGTTTTGATTAACGAACACAAAATATCAGGGATTTTGGCTGAATGTGTTTGGAGTGTAAAAGACTTTAAAGGATTGATTTTAGGTGTTGGGGTAAACTTGAATTATCAAAAAGAAGATTTCAAAAATTTAAATCAAAAAGCCACTTCTTTAAATTTAGAAACCGGACAAAAAATAAACCGAGATGTGTTTTTGAAAAAGCTTGTTGATGAATTTTTCAAAAATTATGATGATTTTTTGCAAATCGGTTTTCCTCTCATAAAAAAAGAGTATGTTGAAAGGTTTTTGTATCTAAATCGCGAAATATGTGTTAATATATTAAATAATAAGATAAATGGCAAAATAAAAACAATAAACGATGACGGAACATTGGATATTGTTGAAAAAGAGACACTTTGTGTTAGAAGAGTTAATATAGGAGATTTAACATGTCAAGCGTTTTAACAGACGGATTAATTATTATGGTCATCGGCATGGGCGTCGTATTTGTGTTTTTGATGTTGATGGTGTGGGCAATGCATGGCATGCATAATTTTTTAGCTTGGTTTAACAAGTTTATGCCTGAGCCTGTTGAAGTGGTTAAAACTAAAAAAACAAAAAATAATAATGAAAACGATGAAGCTATGGTTGCAGTTGCAATAGCTGCTTGTGTTAATAAATTGGCGAAATAGTATACTTATTTTATATATAGAGAAAGGCTTAAATTATGGGTAAAAAATTAATTAAAGTTATGGATACCTCGTTTCGTGATGGTTTTCAATCTTGTATTGGGGCTCGTATTTTCACAAAAGATTATATACCGGCAATTGAAGCAGCCGTAAATGCAGGGATAAGACATTTTGAATCAGGTGGCGGAGCTTTGTTTCAATCACTTGTTTACTATGCAAATGAAAATCCGTTTGAAAATATGGACATGGTGCGCCAAGCTGTGGGAAACGATGTTGAGCTTCAAACACTTTCTCGTGGTGTAAACTTAATATGCCTAAAGTCACAAAGCAGCGATATTATTGATTTAAATATGAAATTATTTAAAAAACATGGTGTCAATACAATCCGAAATTTTGATGCGTTAAACGATGTAAACAATATTATATATAGTGCAAACGCAATAAAAAATAATGGCATGAACCATGAAGTGACAATAACAATGATGGAATTGCCACCGGGCTGTGTTGGGGCACACACACCTGAGTTTTATATAGACAGATTACGTCAAATACTTGATTCGGGGCTTCCGTTTGACAGATTAGCTTTTAAAGATGCCTCAGGAACATCTTCACCAAACAAAGTATATGAAACAATAAAACAAGCAAGAGCATTATTGGGCAATGAAATTCCTATTCGTTTTCATTCACATGAAACAGCAGGTGTTTCTGTTATTGCTTATAAAGCAGCGCTTGATGCGGGTGCTGATGGGCTTGACCTTGCAATGGCACCTTTGTCAGGAGGCACTTGCCAACCTGATCATATAACTATGTGGCATGCTTTAAAAGGAACTGATTACGATTTAGGTTATGACATTGATAAATTAATTGAGGCTGAAAATGTCTTAAAAGAAGTTTTGAAAGACTACTTTATGCCACCTGAAGCAACAACAGTTAACCCAATGATAGTCTTTTCACCGCTTCCCGGTGGCGCATTGACGGCTAATACCCAAATGATGAGAGATAATGGTGTTTTGGACAAATATAATGATGTTGTGAAAGCCATGAGAGAAGTTGTTGAAAAAGGCGGTTATGGCACAAGCGTGACACCTGTTTCTCAATTCTACTTCCAACAAGCATTTAACAATGTTATGTTTGGACCTTGGAATAAAATAGCTGAGGGGTATGGCAAAATGGTTCTTGGATATTTTGGCAAAACTCCTTGTGAACCTGACAGCGAAGTTGTCAAAATTGCAAGCGAACAACTTCACCTTGAGCCAACAACAAAAACTCCGCTTCAAATCAACGATGAAAACCCCAATGTTGGTGTTGAAGCTTCTAAAAAACGGTTAGTTGACAACAATATTGAAGTCAATGATGAAAACATTTTCATTTCTGCAGCTTGTGAAGACAAGGGAATCTTGTTCCTTGAAGGCAAGGCACATATTGGTGTTCGAAAAAATTGCGGTGAAAATAAAGAAACAACTTCAATTACAAAATCAGATGCATATTGTGTCAAAGTAAACGGTAAAAACTTTAACGTCAAATTCGAAAATGATAACAAAGCCACAGTCAATGGCAAAACTTACGATATAGATATAAAAGAGGGAGTAAAAACACCAAGTTCTTCAAACAACACAGGTGAAGTTAAGGAAGTCAAAGCAGCATTGCCCGGCAATGTCTTGCGCATTGAAGCCAACGTCGGCGACACAGTTAATGAAAACGATGTTTTGTTGGTTGTTGAAGCAATGAAAATGGAAACAGAAATAAAATCGCCATTTTCAGGTGTTGTAAAATCTATTTTGGTTGAACAAGGCGACCAAATACAAACAGGTCAAGTGTTATTTGAAGTTGAATAAAGGAGATTGATTAATGGATATAATGGAAAGTTTGATAGGTCTTTGGCATTCAACAGGTTTGGCAAATTTTATATCAACACCGGCTGCAAATGTTTCAGGATTGGAGAAATATCTTCAAATGTTTGGCATTCCAATTATGATAGTTGTTTGTTTATTCTTGCTTTATCTTGGTATTAAAAAAGAATTTGAGCCTTTACTTCTTGTGCCAATTGCATTTGGCGGTTTGCTTGCAAACATCCCTGTTGCCAATATAGCAGGCGAGGGTGGATTTTTGCACATAATTTATACAATGGGGATACAATCCGGTCTTTTTCCACTTTTCATATTTATGGGAGTGGGCGCCATGACAGATTTTGGTCCATTAATTTCAAACCCTAAAACAGCATTATTAGGTGGAGCTGCACAATTTGGAATTTTCTCAACATTGCTTCTAGCGTTGCTTTTAGGTTTTAATATTCCGGAAGCTGCATCAATCGGGATAATAGGTGGAGCAGACGGCCCGACTTCAATATTTGTAACATCTAAGCTTGCACCTCATCTGCTTGGCGCAATAGCTGTTGCAGCTTATTCTTACATGGCTTTGGTGCCTATTATTCAGCCACCTATAATGAAAGCATTGACAACTGAAAACGAAAGAAAAATTGAAATGAAACAACTTCGCGTTGTGACAAAACGTGAAAAAATCATTTTTCCGCTTTTGGTTTTGCTTTTATGTATAATATTTTTACCAGACGCTTGTCCTTTGATTGGTGCATTGACTTTTGGTAACCTTGCAAAAGAATGTGGTGTCATAAATAGAATTTCAAACACTTTGCAAAACGAATTTATAAACATTGTTACAATTTTGCTTGGTTTATCCGTTGGTTCAAAATTGCAAGCAACACAATTTTTGACTGTTCAAACATTATATATTTTGATTTTAGGACTTCTTGCCTTCTCATTTGCAACCGCAATGGGCGTTATATTTGGCAAATTGATGAACAAATTTTCAAAAGACCCAATCAATCCGCTTATCGGTGCAGCAGGTGTTTCGGCTGTTCCAATGGCAGCGCGTGTTGTAAACAAAGTTGGACTTGAAGCAAACCCTCAAAATTATCTTCTTATGCACGCAATGGGACCAAACGTAGCCGGTGTAATCGGTTCAGCTGTGGCAGCAGGGGTTTTGCTTTCAATTTGCGGATAATAACAAATAATAAGAAATTAAGATATTCACAAAAAATGTTCGTTGTTTTAAGATTAAAGTAATGAACATT
>UMLR01067281.1_pt1 | contig 22047 bp, 23 predicted proteins | sample 1966741 | NCBI WGS metagenome assembly UMLR01 (sample SAMEA4836207, study PRJEB28245) | human gut metagenome | biome: gut microbiome; material: fecal sample | place: Denmark | collected 2008 | reverse complement strand
GAAAACAGTTTATTGAACGCACGAAGTCCGTCATATAAAAAAAATGGAAAAAATAAAATTTACTGATACAATTTTTTATCGCATTGAAAAAAGTGCAAGGTATATAAATTTGATGAGCAAGGAATTTTTTGAAAAAACTCACATTCCTTTGACTTCTGATGAATTCCGTACTCTTGACACTTTGATTTACAATCCTCAAATATGTCAAAGAGATCTTGCTAAACTCATTTTGAGGGATAGAGTTTATACAGGAAGGGTGTTGAATTCTCTTGAAACTAAAGGGTTTGTGATACGTACAAACGACACCAAAAACAATCGGCTTGTTCGTATACCGAGTGTGACGAAAAAAGGGATTGAGGTTTATGAAAGTTGCCTTGAAAAACTTGAGCCCAAAATGCAAAATGTATTTAAAAGGTTTTCAAAAGAACAAATGAATGAATTGAAACATACACTTGATTTGTTTGAAGATGCTATATCAAGCGAAGTTGTCGTAGAGGTGTAAAAGAATAAAAAAAGGATAAAATATATGAAAAGAATGCCGAAAAGATTTTTTGTAACTTTAATTATTGCAGTTATAAGTGTTGTTGCGATTGTTTTTTACATACATTCAAGCAAATATCAACATACTGATGATGCTTACTTAGAAAGTCATATGGTGTCGGTGGCGCCAAAAGTTACGGGACAGATTATTGAAGTTTATATTGATGATAATGACAAAGTGAAAGCAGGGGATTTGGTTGCGAAAATTGATCCTGTGGATTATAAAATACGTTATGAAGAGTTGGATGCTCAGTATGAAAAGACTCTTCTTCAACAAAACGTTGCAAAGGCTAATTTGAAAGCGGCAAATTCTGAAATTGAACTTGCCCAAAAAGATTTAAACCGCTATAAGAAATTGTATGAAGCCGGAGCTGTTTCAAAACAAACGCTTGACAGCCAGCAAACAAAATATGATATGGCACTTGCCAGACAAAATCAGGCGCAAAATGACATTTTTTCAAATGCAAAAAACAAAGTTGCAGATGCTGATTTAAAACGTATCAAATCACAAAAAGACATGGCAAAGCTTAATTTAAGTTATACTAATATTTATGCTCCTCAAGACGGCTATGTTACAAACAAACGAGTTGAAAAGGGTGCATACGTTCAAAAAGGTCAGGCGTTGTTTACTCTTGTTTCCGAGGAAACTTGGGTTGTGGCAAACTTCAAAGAAAGTCAACTAAAAGATATGAAAGTCGGGCAGGAAGTTGAAATAAAGATTGACACTTTTGGAAATAAGGTTTTTAAAGGCAAAGTTGATAGCATACAAAAAACTTCCGGGGCTAAATCAAGCTTATTTCCACCTGAAAACGCTGTTGGTTCATTTGTTAAAATTGTTCAAAGAATACCTGTCAAGATAGTGTTTACTGAAAAAATAGATACAAACAAATATCAACTTGCAGCAGGCATGTCTTGTGTACCAAAGGTTAAGGTAAAATAATAAACGAAATTATGAATACATCATCAAATCAAGAACAGATAAATTGGACCCCAAAACATTCGCCATGGCTTTTGGCGTTACCAACAATGTTGGCTGCTTTCATGTTTGTATTGGATGAAACAATTGCTAATGTGGCATTGCCGCATATGGCTGGAACTTTTTCTGTTTCAAGAGAGGAATCAACTTGGATTTTAACAAGTTATCTTGTTGCCTCAGGGATAATTATTCCGACTGTTGACTGGTTTTGCAAAGTTATGGGAAGAAAGAATTTTTTCATTTTCAGCATTGTACTTTTCACAGTTTCATCATTTTTATGTGGTATTGCCAATTCAATGGGTATGATGATATTTGCTCGTATTCTTCAAGGTTTTGGAGGTGGCGGATTGTTGCCAATAAGTCAATCTGTTTTGTTGGAATCGTTTCCTCCAAACAAACGTCCACAAGCAATGTCTGCTTTTGGCTTGGTTGTAGTCATTGCTCCTATTATCGGACCTGTTATCGGCGGATACATAACTGAAAATTACAGCTGGCCTTGGATTTTCTTCATCAACGTACCTATTGGTATCTTGGCTGTATATTTAACAAAAGTATTTTTGGAAGATCCGCCATATGCGAAAAAACAAGACAATGTAAAAATAGATGTTTTGGGATTTTTCTTGCTTACTTTGTTTTTAGTTACACTTCAAGTTACACTTGACAAAGGCAACAATGCCGATTGGTTTAACGCGACTTGGATTTGTCAACTTGCTACTGTATCTGTAATTTCAGCCATATTATTTGTAGTATACCAATTAAAAATAAAAGAACCGCTTGTTGATTTAACGGTATTTAAAGACAAGAACTATGCAATTGCAACAGGAGTACAAATTGTCATGCAAGCTGTTTTGCTAGCTTCATTGACAATTTTGCCTCAGTTTTTGCAAGGATTAATGGGATATGATGCATTTTTGAGTGGTTTGTCGATGATGCCACGTGGTTTGGGATCGCTTACCGCAATGGTTATTTGTGGAACTTTGTCAAACAAAATTGACCCTCGCCTTATGGTTGGGCTTGGGCTTGCTTCCATGGGGCTTGGTGGTTGGTTTTTGGGTGGATTGAACCTTGAAATGGCAAATGCTAATATTTACTTTCCTAACTTTCTTTTCGGACTCGGACTTGGCTTGGCGATGATACCTATTATTTCTTTGTCTGTCATAACACTTAAAAACGACCAAATGACAAATGCTTCAGGGCTTCAAAATCTGCTTAAAAATATTGGCGGAGCAATCGGAACTTCAATCGTTGCAACTTTAATCACAAGATATTCTCAAATTCATCAACATTACATGATAAGCACTTTGCACGATTTAAACCCTATTTACGAAGCTAAGTTAAATGCCACAAAAGCTGCTTTAATGCAATATTTTGATCCTGTTACATCCTCACATTTGGCAAATTATTCAATTTATGGAAGTTTGCAAACACAAGCTTCATTGTGGGGCTTTATAGAAGTGTTTCGACTTTTTGCTATTGCTTCTTTTGCAATAATTCCGCTTTTATTATTATTAAAAACTACGAAAAATAAAAACTAAATCTTGTTCAATATTTGTGGTGGTTAAAGTTGCGCCCACGTGGCGCAGCCTTCCAAATTTTATCTAGTATCCGAAGATACAAATGAGTTGCGACGAAACGGTCTTTCCATCCTTTGCATTGTAAGTGAAAATTATATCAAAGAATGTTTTGATTATATGATTTACTAAAAGAAGAAGATTTTGCAAGCAAGTTTGAAAAGAATGAAGATGTAAAATTGTATATCAAGCTTCCAAATTGGTTAAAAATACTAACTCCAATTGGAAATTATAATAGGCCTTAAAATTAAATTTAAGGTTTAATCGTCAAAATCATTATCATTTTTAATATATTTTTCATAAACTGAATCTATATTGTATTTTTCATCATACAATTTTAAATTTTTATATTTTTTAGAAATATTGTTTAGCAAATTTATTTTATTATCATTATTTTTCATGATTTTTTTAAAATTTCTATCATCATATATACAATTGATGTATTTGTTAATATTATCAACGGTATTTGCAAAAGGCATTGTTACATTATTTTCTCTGAGATAATTTTGTATGAATTTAATATGCACCATTCCAACCTAAAATTTCGCTATTAATTTCTTCAATGACATCTGGTGTTAAAAACTTTGCAGATTTCTTTTTAAATGAAAAATTATCTAAATTCTTCGTTTGTCTTTTTTCTTCTTTATTTATAATTTTGATAATATTTTCTAATGCACAAATTTCATGTTTATTTAAAATTCTATTGTTATCTATATCATTATTTAATTTTGTAAGAAGTTTTGTGCCAACATTATAAACATCCCCGACGAATTGATTTGAAAAATATTTTATTCTAACGATACGATTATCCCATTTGTATTTCTTTTTCCAGTTAAAAACAGTTCTGCGTGAAATATTTAATTTTTCGGCAATTATTTCTGGAGTTAAATTTTCAACACAATATAAGTTTTCTGCTTTGTGGAGTAAATGTAATTTGTTCATTTAAATCCCTTTTAAACCATGTTTAAAGACCTTTTACAATGACATTAATTACTCTTGTTTCAATAGAAGTCAAGTGTTTTCATCCCAATCTCAGAGATAATTCGACACATCTCAAAATACAAGAAATTTCAAATTGGGCTTTTGGTACTCATTTTGTCCAATGGCTGAAAAGTAAATATGTTCAAGGATAGAGGCAAATTTAATTAAAAATTTAGAAAATTTTGTGGACTTTTGAGCACCCCAAAAGTCCATTTTGGTGTACATTGAAACTCAAATCTCATTCTGAAAAATTAGCCTCATTTAGCCTAGAATTAGGAAAGTTTATATAAACATGCAAATCCAAATTGGACTAATAAACCCCAGCCTTTAAGAATATCTTAAAAAGCGCTTCTGTCGGTAAACTCTGGGGCGGAAGGATTCGAACCTCCGAATGCCTGGACCAAAACCAGGTGCCTTACCACTTGGCGACGCCCCAATATTTAACTTTTACTTTATTATTATATTAAAACAACAGTTTAATTGTCAAGAATATTTTTAATTTTATTTTTTTTTGCTAAAATCAATTGTATAGAGTAGGATTTTATTATGATTTTGACGATTGATATTGGCAATACAAATATAACCTGCGGTGTGTTTTATAATGACAAACTGCTTTACAAAAAATCCATTGCTTCAAAAAATGTTGAAAATAGCTCCTATTATACTTTTTTTGAAAATATCCGTAAAAATTATAAAGTATCTTTTGTTTATATAATTTCTGTTGTAAATGAACTTGATAACAAAATAAAAAATATACTTAAAGAAATTTTTAATAAACCTATAAAAATTATCACAAACGATTGTGATTTAGGTATAAAAATTGATATAAAAACGCCTTCACAACTTGGAACCGACCGACTTATAAACGCATTTTACGGGACAAAATTATATAAAAAGAACTTTGTCATTGTAGATTTTGGTACAGCAACAACCTTTGATGTTGTTGATATTAATGGAAACTTTGCAGGCGGTATGATTTGTCCCGGTTTAAATATTTCGCTAAAAGCATTAAATGTTTTTACATCAAAATTGCCTTTGATAAATATTGATGAAATAAACAATATAGTTGGAAAAACAACAGAAGAAGCAATCTTAAGCGGTGTCGTTTTGGGACATGCCAAAATGGTTGATGGAATAATTCTTGAACTAAATAAATCATTAAACACAAAATTAAAAACCATTGCAACAGGTGGCTATTCAAATTTAATAGCAAAGTATACGGACACAAATTTTGATTTAATTGATGAAAACTTAACTTTAAAGGCTATAAAAGAATTGCACACTTTATTTAATAGTAATGTTGTTTTATCTTGATTTAAATGGTATAATAGTCGCAATAAAGTAAAAGAGGAGCTAATAAAAATGAAAGAATTTAACATATGCTTGCTTCCTGGTGACGGTATAGGCGGTGAAGTTGTTAATGAAGCAAAAAAAGTTTTAAGTGCTGTTGAAAAAAAGTTTGGTTACAAATTCAACTATAAAGAAGAATTGATTGGTGGAATAGCGTATGAAAAAACAGGCAATCCATTGCCTCAAGGCACAATTGATAGCGCTAAAGCTTCTGATGCTGTTATTTTAGGAGCTGTTGGTGATTGGAAATATGACACTTTGCCACCGGAAGTTCGTCCTGAAAGGGCTTTGCTTGGAATTCGTAAAGCGTTAAACCTTTTTGCGAATCTTCGTCCTGCTTACGTTTTTGATGAACTTGTTTCTTCTTCGACTTTAAAAGAAGATGTCGTTAAAGGTGTTGATATTATGATTATACGCGAATTGACAGGCGATGTTTACTTCGGCGAACCCAAAGGCATAGAAGTTATCAACGGTGAAAAAACAGGTTTCAATAATATGATTTACAAAGAATCTGAAATTAGGCGTATTATGCACATTGCTTTTCAAACTGCTCAAAAACGAAATAAAAAATTGTGTTCGATTGATAAAGCAAATGTCTTGGATGTTTCGCGTTTGTGGCGAGAAATTGCGCTTGAAGTTGCAAAAGAATATTCTGATGTAGAGCTTTCGCACATGTACGTTGACAATGCGGCTATGCAATTGATAAGAAACCCGAAACAGTTTGATACAATTGTGACAGGAAACATTTTTGGTGACATTTTATCTGATGAAGCTTCAATGTTGTCAGGTTCTTTGGGCATGCTTCCAAGCGCAAGTTTGTCTGATGGAAAAACTCCAAGTTTGTACGAACCAATCCACGGAAGTGCACCTGATTTAAAAGGTAAAAACATTGTTAACCCCATTGCTACAATTCTCTCTACAGCCATGATGCTTGAATATTCTTTTAATGATAGCAACGCTTCAAAAGCTGTTTACGACTCAGTTAAAAAAGTCCTAAAAGATGGTTATAGAACACCTGATATTTTTATTGAAGGTAATACAAAAGTTTCAACAACACAAATGGGTGATTTGATTGCCAAAAATGTTTAATGTTTATTAAATACATACACAAAAGACCTGAAGTAAAATCAGGTCTTTTGTAATTTTGCCTTATTTCTTATCATACACTTTAATCAAATGGTAGCCGAATTGTGTTTTTATGGGGTCTGAAACTTGGTTAATTTCTGTGTCAAAAGCAGCATTTTCAAATTCTTTGACCATCTGTCCACGTCTAAAATAACCTAAATCACCACCGTTTGCTCCTGATGGACATTTTGAATATTTCTTTGCCAACTCTTCAAAACTTGCACCTTCTTCTATTTCAGATTTTAGTGCTTTTGCTTCACCTTCACTTGAAACAAGAATATGACTCGCTTTAACTTTTGTTATTTCTTCCATTTTTGCCCAACCTTTCTCAGATGTAAACGGTATTAGTATATTAAAAAACATTAAAATTGTAAATAAAATTTTTAAAAATTTCCGCATAGCTTTATCCAAAATTTTCTATTTTAATAACGTAATTAAAATTTTATCATGATTTTGAAAAATAAAATTATCCAGTTGAGCTATTTCATAATAATTAGAGTTTATCGGTTTTAGTTTTGAGGCTTTTTCATAAAATTCACAGGCTTTAATTTCCTCGGCAAGTTTGTCATAAAGCTGTGCCATAACATATACAACTTCGAATTTGTCTTTGTAGTAATCTCTGTCATAAACTTTTTCAAAGTATTTTATTGCTTTTCCATATTCTGTTTGAAAACAAAGACACAAAGCAAGGTCTAAATTGGCTCGTAAATTTTTTGAATTTACCCCAATTGCTTGTTGGAACTTGCGCCTTGCATCTTCCAATTTTCCTTGTTTCAGTAAAAACTCACCCTGTTTCAGAAATACTTCTCCCACATTTGTATTAGCCATAACAGGATTGCCAAACATAATTATTAAATTTAAAATTAAAATTAACATGTGTTTCATAATTTATGTTAATATAAAAATACAAAATAATATTTTTTGCTAGAAAAATATGTAAATTTTTGTAACAATTTTAAAGAGGTGTCATCTATTGTTTGAATTTATTTTTTTATTCTTAATAACTTCTTTTTTGATTTTGTGCTCGGTTTTTTTCTTTTTTCATAAATTTGCGAAAAACAAAAACATCGAACAATCATTAAGAATTGATGTTGAGAGTCTTAAACTTGATACAAAATATTTTATTTCGTCAATAATTTTTGTTGTTTTTATTTTATCAATCTCGCTTTTTTTCCCACTTGCACTGATATTCAACCAACTTGGGCTTGAATACCTGTTGTGTATAGTTTTCTTTATTTTTGTTATATTTTATATACTTGTTTATACATTTTTAAAACGTATTATCATATAAAATTTTAAAGGTTAAAAATAATATGGATGTTTTATTTTCAAATTTTATAAATAATTTTACAAAAAATTCTTTATTTGAAGCAGTTGCAATATTGTTATGGGCATTGCTTTTGTGTTTTCTTGCAAGTTTGATGTCTTTTGTTTTTTTTCAATTGACAAAAATGTTGCAAAAATTTGTCTTGTCAAATTTAAACAATGTAAAAGAATTTGATGAAAAGAGAAAACAAATACCCTCAAGCATTTTATACATCTTATTTTTAACAATGACTTTTGTACCTTTCATCTTAATTTTTTCATTAATTCCATATTCAAAAGGATTTATTATATTAAATTCTAACTTAAGTTCTCTTATAGCTTTGACATTTTTGCTTTTGGCATTTGCTTCAAGTCTTTTTTTGCCATTGTTTACGTTTGACACAAAAAAAACAGATTGTATTAAAAACACCTTTAAAGGACTTTTATTTTTTATACCGTTAAATTTTTCTGTTTTATCGGTGATTGTTCAATCAAGCAGTTTCAATTTGAATGACATTGTTGTCTCTCAAGTTTTTGACAAGGGGTTTTCAAATTGGTTCTTACTTAACAATCTGTTTGGGTTTTTGGCTTTTTTATTCTCTGCTTTGTTTATTTTTAAATTTATCGAAACAAACAAAACAAATGCATGGAATGAATATTTTGATAACCTTTTTCTTTCACTTATAACTTTGTTTGGTGTAACTTTGTTTTTGGGTGGTTATTTGGCGCCTTTTGATTTTTATTTAGCCAATTTGTTTGATTTAGGTTTTCAATTGACAACTTTTTTGATTTTTGTTGAGCAGTTTGTTTGGCTGGTTTTAAAATTTGTATTATTAGAATTTTGTTTGATATTTTTATACAACAAATTAAGGAAGTATGATTTTTCTATTAAAAAAACAACCTTGATTTTAAGCGGTGTTTCAATAACAAATTTTGTTGTAATATCAATTTTGAAATATTTTTCAACGGGTAGTTTTTAGTTTGAGGAATAATATAATATGTTAATTCTTGACTCACTTATATTTTATATTTTATCCATAATTTTAATAGCAAGTTCGATTTTTGCTTGTTTTGTGAATAATCTTTATTATGCGACTATTTTTTTGTACATTTTTCTTTTTGGAATATCATTTGTTTCTTTTGCAATGAAAACCTCTTTAAACGGAGTTGTTTCAATGCTTTTTGGTTGCATTTGCACTGTTCTTTTGCTTATGTTTGCTCTATTCACAATAAAACCAAATTCTGAAAAAAAATATAATTTAAAATTAAAAGAGAATATTATATTTTTGACAATCGCTTTTGCTTTGTTTTCAACGGTTTTAACGTTTATATTATCTAAACTTAAAAATTTCAATTTTCTTGAAAACAAAATACAATCAATCGGAGTTGAAACCATAGCAACAGTTTCAAATTCTTTGTGTATCAGATATTTTATTATTTATTTAATTGTTCCGATTTTATTTTTATCAGTTTTAACAGGAGTATTTATGATGTTTTATTATAAGAAAAAAGTTTAAACCTTAAGCGTAGAATAAAGATTTTTATTGAGCGGAAAAAAGGAAAGAATAATATGATAAATAATTTATTCAACATATCTTTAAATCATTATATAATTTTATTTTTTATTTTACTTTTTATTGGAACATCCGGAATGTTTTTAAATAAAAATGTAATTAATAAACTTATTTCAGCAATTATATTTATAAATGTTATAAGTGCAAATTTTGTTGTGTTTGCAAATTATGTTGACGGTATAAACCTTGATGGCATGGCCTTTGCGATTTTAATATTACTTCTTTTTATTTTAAATGTTATACTTGCTTTATCATTAATATTATGGATATATAAAAGAAAAAACACGCTTCATGTCAAAAATGAGGAGAAAAGTTAATAATGGAATTTTTTATAAATAATATAATTGTCATTTTATTTTTGCCAATTTGGATATCGTTTATTATATTTTTTAATAATTTTGCAGACTTTTCACATTCCAAAAAACTTACTTTTGCACTTACTTTTTTAAACTCACTTGCAGGATTTATTTTTTCTTTAGGATGCCTTTATTATTTTGTTTCAAATCCGATGAAAACTTTTGAAATGAATTTGATGTGGTTGCCTTTTAATGATTTTTCAATATCATTTGGAATTTTGGTTGACAAACTGTCTTGCCTTTTTCTTTCCTTGTTTTTCTTCATAAATCTTGTTGGGCAAACTTATTCCTATCACTACTTAATAAAAAACACAAGTTTTCATATGTTTTTTATAATTTTAAACTTATTTAACTTTTCAGTTGTGTCTTTTTTATTGAGTAACAATTTAATCCAAAGTTGTATATTCTTAACCCTTATAAATGCCATATGCTATTTGTTTAATAATTTTTCATATAACACAATTGATGTATCGAATAAAACAAAAAATATTTTTTTATTAAACGGGTTATCTGATATTTGTCTTTTTACATCAGTGGTATCGTTTATATATTTCATACTAAATTATTCCCAAGAAACAGATGTTTCATCCTTGCTGTTTATAAATTTGCCAATGATATCGTTAAACGTAAATTCTTTTGTTTCAAACGGAGTATATCTTTTTCTCATAGCGCTTTTTTTAATTTCAATTGTTATACGTATGGGAATTTTTCCTTTTCACACAGGCCCTTTAAGTTTGAACAAAAGTCTGTCTTGTTTCAGTTCAATTTATATCCCAATTGTCATTCTATCGCTTCCCATATTTTTATTTATAAGAATATGGCCGGTGTTTTCTTTCAATGAAAACATTTTTACGTATATTAATTATTTTATATTATTATCAAGTATTATTTTTGCAATATGCGCTATATATCAAAAGCGTTTGAACAAGGTTCTTATTTATTTGGCTTTGTCGAAATTTGCAATTGTTTTTGTAATATTAAATCTGGGTTATTTTGATCAAGCTTTATATACTACAATATGTGATGTTGTAACCTTCACACTGTTGTTTTTAATATCAGGTTTGGTTTTGTACAATTTCAACTATTCCGACAACTTAAAATATATAAAATTAAATTCTAAAATACCGCTTGTTTGTTTTTTAATTGGGATTATATCCTTGTCAAATTTGTTTTTTGCGGGTTTTTTCTCATTAAAGTCAATTTCTTATAATTTGCTTGCAGACAGAAACATTCCATTGTTGATTATACTTGACGTTGTTTCATTTTTGGTAACATTTGCACTGTTTCGCTTGTTTTTTCTTCTTTACAATAAAGACAAAACCTTTGACAACAAAAGCCGGTGGATTAAACTACCGATTGTTGTTATAACATTGCCTTTGTTACTTTTATGTTTGTTTGAAAAATATTTTGCATCAGAAATATGCAGTTTCAAATTTAATTTTATTTCAAAAATTTACATGATTTTTAATATAATTGCGGTTATAATAACCTATAAATTGTCGCAACAAAACGCTCTAATAAATATAAAGCCTAAAATAATACAAACTATTGCGATAAACAATTTATATATCAATGATTTTTTCTTTATATTTAAAAGATTATATAAATTTTTATGCAAAATGATAAACAAATCGCCACTATATATTTTAAATAAAATAAGTAAAAGAGAAGACAAAACAGTATGATTGAAAATTTTTTATCGATAAAAATGCTTATACTAATTCCAATTGTTGGATGTTTGATAATTTTATTGCCATTGTTTCCAAAAAATTCAACGGCAATAAGGCGGTTTGCAAAAACGGTTGCTTTGGTAAATCTTTTATACTCAATATGTTTAATCGCATATTTTAACCCTGAATTATATGGAGTATCGTATGAAGAGACGCTAAAATTTGGTACTTCACAGTGGTTGTCTTGCATGGGTGCAACTTTCACGTTTTCTTTAGATGGGTTTTCAATACTATTTGTCGGATTAACTTGTTTTATAACATTTGTTGTTTTGTCAATAAGCAAATATTTTATCACAAGTCGGCAAAAATTATACTATTCACTCATTTTGATTATGCAATCATCAATATTAGGTTTGTTGTGTGCAAAAGATGCCATTCTTTTTGTGTGTTTTTGCCAGCTTCAAATTATTCCATTATATTTTCTCAACACATTGTGGGGAGCAAATTGCGAGAATACAAAAGACAAAATTCGCTTCTTAGTTTCATCTTTCTTAAGCGTTTCGCTTGTTTGTTTGGCAGTGTTGCTTCTTGTGTATTATAATTTTAGAGTTACAAACAATTTGACAGCCAATTTGCAAGACTTGAATATAAACGAACTTATTTATACAAAAGCTTTTCAAATCTTTGTGTTCTTGTGTTTTTTCTTTGGCTTTTTGTTGCGTTTGGGAATTTTTCCATTTCATAAACTGTTTATTGACAATGTAAAAAATGCCCCAATACCAATAAGCACTCTTATAATAACTTCAGGCCAATTGATTGGAATATATGGGTTATACAGATTTAATTTGCTTATTTTTCCTGAAATATTTAGGCTTTCAGCGATGTATATAATAATATTAAGTCTTATAAACTTAATTATTTCAACAACAAAAGCATATATAGAACAAAACATAAAATCGATTGTCGCAGTCTTTTCATTGTCAAACGTAAGTTTAATATTAATATCAATATGTGCATTGAATGAGTTTTCTATAAAAGGCAGTATAATCTATACAGTTTCAAATGCATTAATAGCAACAGGTTTGATGACAATAGTTGGTGCAATAGCGAGAAAAACAAACAATCAACTTGATTTAAAAGATCTGGGTGGGCTTGCAATTAGTATGCCAAGGCTTTTTAACTTCGCTGCAATAATAAGTTTTGCTCAAATGAATATACCTTTTTTGATTTCTTTTGCCGGCTTATTTATGATAATGATAGGTGTAATAAACATGGATACAAGCTTGAATTGCTTGTCAATTGTGTCAATGAGCGTTATTCTTTTGTACGTGTTTTTGAATTATATTTCAACTCTTCGCGTTTTAAATAAAACTTTTCTTGTTAACTACAATGACAAATACAAAACAATTGAAGATATATCGATAAATGAGTTTAGTATACTTTTGTTAATATTTTTAGCAATATTATTTTTTGGAGTCTTTACGGGAGGCTCTATAGTCAAGGTCATAGATACTTTCACAATTATAGTTGGTGATTTAATTGGAGTATAATTAAAAATGTTTTTCAAAGATGTTTTAAGTTCGTTTTCAACTGAAATTTTATTAATGTTTATAATTTTTATAAATATGGTGTTGTCACTTTTTGTGAAGAAAAACCTGCACAAATTCATGAAATATTTTTCAATTTTTTCGATTATAATTGCAACATTATTTATAAGTTCAAATCAAGTTGACCCCCCATATTATGCGTTTAATGGCAACATAATCTCCAACAGTTTTTCCATGTTTTTTAAAATACTTGCACTAGGCGCCGGCATAATGATTGCTTTTTTATCAAGAAATTTTATAAACCGAATTCGCAATAAAGTTTTTGAATATTACAACATACTTATTTTAGGTATTTTAAGTGCTCTTATCATTATCGGCTCAAATAATTTTATACTTCTTTTTGTCGGTTTGCAAATGTTAAGCCTTGCAATAAGTTTAATGTCAACATTTGTTCGTGATATTGAAATAAAAGAAAGTATTTTAAGCTTTATTCTAAAAAATATTGTATTTGATGGGCTATTTTTATTAGGCATACTATATTTATACTTAATAACTTCAAGTTTCAATTTTAATGAAATCTATAACTATATAAACCAGAATGCAAGCAGTCTTGGCTCTACAATAAGTTGCATAAACATTGTTATAACGCTATCAATTTTAGGCAAAATGCTAGCATTAAACAGCAATTTTTACAAAAACAATAGTTATTCAAACTGCGCATTTGTAACAACTTTTACCCCAATATGTTACTTGAACATATTAATAAAGCTGTCACTTATTATGAAAACATCCTATTCGTATATATTTGACATATTTTTGTCAATTTCGTCAATAATCATAATATCATATGGAATAAGTAAAGTAATAAAATCGAAAAACGTAAAAGAATTTTTTGGCTACAACACACTTGTAAACATAGGTTTCATGCTTTTAGGCTTATTGAGTGCATTAAGTGCCTACGGTATTTCAACAATACTATACTATTTAATTGTATATACATTGACGAATATTGGCTTGTTTTCAGGATTAATATTTTTCAACGGTTCAAAAAACATGCACAATCTTTCAGACTATGAAGGTTTGATATACATAAGACCATATTACACGTATGCATTAACAATATGTTTGCTAAGTTTTGCAAGCCTGCCGCTTTCAGGGGGATTTATTTCAAAGTTATATCTGTTTTCAAGTTTAGTTCGTGGCAACTATTTTTACATAGCACTATTGGCAATTATGTTTTTATTAAACCTATGTTGTATATTTTATCCGTTAAACCTGATAAAAAGTTTTTTTATGAGAAAGCCACCGGCAAAAAACATTTGCAATCGCGCTGTTGCACCAAAAGTATTGATATATCTAAGCGCATTTTTAATCTTTATGTTATTTTTCTACTCAAACACCCTAATACAACTATGTCAGGTGATAGCTTATGAAATGTAAAAAAACAGTTGCAAAAAAAAAATGACTATTATATAATAAAATAGACAAGTGAATGGGAGCGTAGCTCAGTCTGGTTAGAGCGCTTGCCTGTCACGCAAGAGGTCGCGAGTTCGAGCCTCGTCGTTCCCGCCATTTAAATTAAGAGCCTTTTTGGAAGGCTCTTTTTTAGTGCCTGATTGCGTTTCAGAGAGTTCGAACCTTGCATTTTTTGAATGACCTAAACGATTCATTTCAATTATGTCATAGAAGATAGGATACAGTGATATATCTATTTTCTGACCATTTGCAATAAAGTTCGAACCTATAATTTCACAAATAGTTCTCTTTTCTGAAGGAGAAGATTTCATGAAAATGTTACTTGCATCCTTACAGAAGTTTAAAATTAAATCTGATTGCTTATAAAATTCATCATCAGCATTGTCTATTTTGGATAATTCTTCTAAAAGGTCTTCTTTCTCTGTTCTTAATTCATAATATGTTTGATTCCATAGTTCATTTTCATACTCATCATTATTTCTGAGCATGCGTTTGTAACCATTTGAAATCATGTTATCTATTTCTTTAAGACGTTTATAAATATTATCTTGGGAAGTTAAACTGTAATTATTCTTAGCCTCATGAATTTCTCTCAAGACATCTTTAATTTCATTAATAAATTTCTGAGGAATATTTTCCAACTGCTTAAGAACTTCTATGATAAATTTTTCGACTTTGGTTTCACTAATGTAGGAGGCTTTCTTGCAAGTTTTGATTTTACCTTTCCCAGTGCAGTGGTAATAAATATATTCTTTTCCACTTGGTTTAACTTTTCTTTCAGCAGTATAACTACAGCCACAAACACCACATTTAAACATATTAATATAAGGAAATTCTATGTCATGCTGTCTTGTTGTATCATTGGCATTATTTATTTTATCTTGTGCGAGCTTGAATAATTCCCTACTTATTAATGGTTCGTGTTTTCCATTAGGATAGAGCTTTCCTTGATATATATAATCTCCAACATACATTGGATTCTTTAGTATTCGTTGTATTGTTGTAGCACTATATTTCCCACCATGTTTATTACGTAAACCTTCGTTATAAAGAGTATCGCTAATAGAATAAGTAGATAAATTGTCATACACAAACATATTAAATACTTTTATGGCGTATTCATAGCGTTCCGGGTCTTTAATAATGGCATGTTTATTCTTTCCGTCATCGCCATACATATATCCCATTGGTGGATACAGGGCATAACCCTGTTCAATACGTTCTTTTAAACCTTTAGCAGATTCTTCTGAAAGGTTTTCAACATATTGTTTTGCCATAAGAACACGAATACCGTTTATAAATTTGATACCAGAACGGGAATTCTCTGAAAGGATTTCATTTTCTTTGACAAAATGAACCTCTAAACCTTTAATATTATCAACAGTTCCATAATCAAATAAATTTCTATATAGCCTATCAACTTTTTCTACAAGAATTACTCTTTCATCTTCATGTTCAAGCAGGTATGATAACATTTCACTGAATTGTTCTCTACCTGCTTTTTTAGCAGTTTTAGCTTCAACAAATTCTTTTACAATTTCAATATTGTTTTTCTGTGCATATTCACGTAGGAATTTGATTTGGGCAGGAATTGACCACCCTTCATTCCTTTGTCTTGTTGAACTAACACGTGCGTATAATACAGCTTTCTTCATACGGTCATTATAGCAAAAATATGCTACCCAATAAATATAATGCTGCGTTCAACTCCATAAGATTTACAAATAGTGCTTAACCAAAGTTATAACCGAAGTTAAGGGTAATTTTCCCTAAATGTTGTATTCCTATAATGAGACTTTCAAGAAATTCACCAAATAAGAAAGTCATAACCAAAGTTATAACCGAAGTTATGGCAATGCTTCTTTCTGCAATGCGTGAAGATGTTGTTTGGGAAGTCAAAACAGAAGAACAGTTATCTGAAACTATTGAGTTATTTGAAAAAATGGGAAATGCCTTTTCTTATTACTATTATGACTACGAAGATAATGAAAATAAACAAATAGAAGAGATATATGAAGATGTTGATGATATAGAAGAACTTATAGCTGAAAATAGTGTATCATCATTGGTAGATAGTACAAAAAAGGATAAAGAAATATCTTATGGTTCTAATAGCTGGATGCTTCGTGCAAAAAAAGAAGATGATGGGTATAAACTAACATTATCAATAGATGATAACGATAAGTTAATTCAAGCATTAACAAGTTATTATACACATTATGAAGTTGATGACCTAATTAATGAATATGAAAATATGCTACTCAAAGAATCTCATGAGAAGCATTTATTAGATGCATTAACAGCAGATAAATATAACTTATCCTATTTTCATGTAAACGATATAAAATACATTAAACCTGTTTGTTATGGAATAATTAAAGGTACGATATTTCTTCACAAGGCTACTATTAAACTGAATGAAGATAGTGAAGTTACTAACTTCAAATGTATTATTGATTGTGCAGACTTCGTTGAAAATACAATGATTGAAGCTCCAAAACAAACAGATGTTAAACCTATAAATAAAAAAGTATCTTCAATGAATAGGCTTACTGCTATTGAAAGACAAGTCATATCTGCTAGAGCTTATTTAGAAGAGCATTCTGGCAAATTGAGGATAACTTATAAAGATATAGCAAACTTCTTGACTGATAATGGAATATATCGAATTACCGAGAACAATATAAAACAAAAAGTAAGTAATATATATGCAACATTAGATATACAAGATTTAGGAACTGCCGTTGTTATGTTAAGAGAAGCCAATGCTTTAATAGAATATGATAACGTGAAGGTATAATAGCAAAGAAACTTTGTTAATATTTAGGCAAATAATTATTTCTATGCTACCATTTTGAGTGAAGATATGAGATAGCATATCTTTCGGGCTACTGGGGTATCGGTCAGATGTTCGTAATATCTTTCAAAAAGTTCGAACCTTGCAACGTCAACCCCGCCATTTAAATTAAGAGCCTTATTAAGAGGCTCTTTTTTAGTGCCTGATTGACTTTTAGAGAGTTCGAACCTGCCATTTTGAGAGCGACCTAGTCTATTCGTCTCTATTATGTCATAGAATGCAAAGTTTGTGGTGGCTAAACTAGTTTAAATGGTGTCAAAAAAATTGAAACAAATGATGCTAAGAAATAATGTAGTTTAATTTGTTTTGAAAAATGTTGACAAAAATCAAATATGATGTTATAATAATTAATATGAGCAAACAATTTATAGCAAAATACACACCAGAAGCAGAACAAGAATTAAGAAATCTTGATAAGCAAGATATAAAAGGGTATTTCGTACTGTTGCTATATTTGAGCAATTAGGAAAAGAGTCCGGATTTACAAGACCATTAAATAAACAAGGTCTATTTGAAATGAAATGTGATAAGGTGCGTATTTATTTTATGTATCACCAAAATAATATAATAATAATTGGTCTTGTCGTTCTAAAGAAAACACAAAAAGCACCTGAAAGATACAAAATTCAAGCTATGGCTAATATCGAAAAATATATAAGGAGTGATATTAATGAATAATTTTAAAACAAATGATGATTTAATAAAGGAATTATTATCTCTTGATGAACAAAAAGAGTTACAAGAAGAAATTAAAAAAGAAGTAAAATCTATTCGTGGTGGAGCACGTGTAGGAGCAGGTCGTAAAAAAAAAGATAGCGACAATATATTGCAATTTCAAGTTAGAGTTTCAAAACGTGAAAAAGAGTTTTTAAAATATGCACGGGCTCACAATTTAAACTATGATGATTTGATGCAAGGCTAGACTTCTATGCCAAATTGTTGTATAATAATACCATAGGGTGGCAGCTTGAGAAACTGCCGATAGCCTTTAGAAGTCATAAGTGGTTCTCTTAACCTTTAAGGTGGGAACCATTTTTTAATATGCATAAAATCAAAAAGATTAATAATAAAGTCAGATTGATATCATTCATACAGACCCCCTTTCTAGTCGGACACACGCCCGAAGTCATAAAAATATTTGTGACGGTGTTCCTTTTGAAAAAGCTATCTTTTACCCTATGGTTATTTTTTCAAAGTTCGATAATTAAGTATATCATAAAAGCTTCAAAAAAATTAATTGTTTATTAAGTAATGACAAATTTAAAAATTTTGTTTAAACTATAAAACGTAAATTGAATAAACTAAATTATTCAATTGCTCCCAATGAGGACACTGGGGGGACTATCCACCTAAAAAGAGGACAAACAAAAGTAGCGAGAGTGGTATAAAAAATAAAGGGTGGAAAAAATGGAAAAATTTACAAAAGAAGAAAAAGAACTATTGGAACAAAATCCAAATATACAAGCAGTTCTGTCAAATCAAGTCTTGTATACAAAAGATTTTAAAGAAAAAGCTGTGATTAAATATTTTATAATGTTTTTGTGCAACTGTTTCACGTGAATAATCGATTAGATAATTTTGAATATTATAAAATAAAAATTTGTTATCACTTTTTTAGTTTAAATTTCATTGCATTAATTTTAAAATACAATAGAAGAAACAAGGAAATTATTAAGAAAGTTTGAGTACAAATACAATTGTGAAAGGATGCACCAAAGCCTTAATTACTTGACACCAATGGAATATTACTATAAATTAAAAGAAAAATGCGCTTAGTCTAATATGTGCTGAATTAGGACATATAATTGACAAAAACTACAAAATGCTATATTATTTTAATAATAGATTTAATTATGTGTCTTAAAAAGTATGAAAATTGGTCAAATTAATTTAAACAACAGCATTTGCTTTAAAGGAAGAAAAAAAAAGAAGTCTGCCTCATTTTCTGTTAGTTATCAAAGTGAAAACCACCCCCAAAAAATTGAATTGCAAGTTTCCCGAAGCGATTATAGAATATTACCAACTGGTGATTTGAAGTGCAATCATTATCGAGAAGGAAAGCAAATAGAAAATTCTAATTTTTGTGAATCAGTTGCAATAACACCAATAGATAGCAACGAAGACAGAAATTACAATCCGTCTTGTGATTACTCCTGTGAAAGTTCATCTGACGACAGCTTAGCTCAAGTGAATTTATCATCAAGTGACATTAAAGCTTATGCTGATTTACTTTCAGAACAAATTTTGAATTATGCACTTATTAACAAAGATTTACTTTGTGATCCGGATTGTCAAGATTACTTTTATTCTTTGCTTAACAAAGATTTTCTAATTTTAGACGATAAAACTAAAAGTATTATACTAAAATATATTTCATTAGATAATATAACAAGAGGAAAAAAATATGAGTCTTACCGTGAAAACTTATCACAAAATCTTATAAATAAAGACAATAAAGTTTTTTACAATTATTGCACCAAACAAAAAAAAATTTCACTTGCAAAAGCAAATGGACTATTTTATGACAATGAAGATATAATATTAAAAAAAATAAGTGAACACAAAGATGAGATAGACTATTTGTGGACAAACATTGCAACAATAACTTCAATGTTTAAAGGGACATTTAATAATTTTATTGATATAAGTAAACTTCCTTGTTGCTGTTGTGGAATTGCTCTAAATGATGACGTATCAGTTGAGCACATTCGTCCACATAGCATCGGAAAAAAACTTACTAAAAATAAACCTCAAAATAAAACTACACAAACTGTCGACCGCAAGTTTAATTCCCCAAGAAATTTCATCTTTGAACATCAAGCTTGCAACGGGAAACGGGGTAATACAGAATTTAAAACTTATATAAATAGTATAAGTGAAAATTTTGGTCAAAATACAATTGACAATATTAATGCTATTGTTAATCTTATAAAAGCAAATAAAAAACTTTCAGAATCTTTAAGAAGTTATGGTAATTTTATTAAATATAATTTAAACGAAATTTTATTTTACTTTGAAAACAAACCTAAATTGATGAAAGAACTTTTCACTGGTTTAAACAACGAAAATGACAACAAACCTTTTAATAAAGATTCAATTTTAAATCAAATTAACAACATAATTAGTAAATATAGTATTAAAAATATGCGTTTAATAAATTCTTTGAAAAGAGATGTTGAAATTTTTGCAAATAAAAAAGAAAAAACTATGACTGATTTTAAAGCGTATTATAGTGAGCTCATTGAAACCGAAGAAAAATTAAGTCAAAAACCGGTGTTAGAAGAAATAAAAGCCATATTAAACTCTAAAATTTTAGACAAAGTTATGACAAAAGAAGAACTGGAGGATATGTTGCTTAACAGGATTGATTTGTCAGATGAAAATCACTCTCCGTTTATAAAAGAAATTAGATATTTATACAATCAATACTGCATATTAAAATATTATCCACCAGTTATTTCAAAAACAGTATACAGAGAAACAGGTGGTGAAATAAACATAGGGCTTTCATCTTGGGCAAATTTGATGCATGAAATTGAAAAAATACAAAAGCCGAAAGAAAAAGAAGCAGAAAAAATTTCTTTTGCAAAAAAATATATAAAACCTATTGGGCACTATTTCAAATCCATATTTTCTCAAAATTCATCAAGAGTTTTAAGACTGCCAAGAAGCTGAGCGTTAAGTTCAATTTGTGCAACATTTTCAGCCATAACAGTTAAATTAAAGGCTTCTTTTATATTCTTAGCCCCTAAAACAAAACCGTGGTTTGACAAAAAACAAGCATTGACGTCTTTATTCTCAAAACAAATTGCCGTATTTGATGCAAGTTCATAAGACCCTGGTTTAAAATATGGTACAAATTGTATATTTTTAAAATAATAGATATTTTCAGCCAAAATCGGACTTAGAGTTTTCTGGGCAACAGCAAATGCACTTAATGCACTTGAATGCGAGTGAATAATGGCATTTATATCAGATCTTTTTTTATAAATAAGTGTATGTATTCCAATTTCGGAAGTTGGTTGTTTGTCTGTTTTTTCAAGAACATTTCCTTCAAAATCCGTTAAAATTATATCATCACAAGTTACAAAAGCACTTGAAGAGCCTGAAGCTGTCAAAAGAATTTGATTGTCTTTATAGCGCATTGAAACATTTCCGCTTGTTCCCGGCAGAAGTTTATTTTCTCCAAGTCTTTTTACAATTTCTACTAATTCATTTTTTGTTTCCATCAAGCACATAAAAAATTCCTTTTTAATAATTATATCATAAAAATTTTTTATAAATCCTTAACAAATTCTTGAAATAAATTTTTCTGTTTGATATATTTGAACTATCTCAAAAAAACACACTTCGAACATTATAATTTTAGCATTTGAAATTTGGAGAAATATAACAATGAACATAACATCCCTAAAAAAGGATTTTTTGGCATCCATAATAGTATTTTTAGTCGCATTGCCGCTTGCAATAGGTCTTTCAATAGCATGCGGTTTGCCTATCTATTGTGGGTTAATATCAGGCATAATAGGCGGTATTGTTGTTGGCGCATTATCAGGAGGTTCATTCCAAGTTTCAGGTCCTGCAGCCGGTCTGATTTTAATAGTCGCTGATATAATTACAAACATGGGCACACAAGCTTTGTTTTTAACTATTTTCATTGCAGGGCTTATACAAATTGCTTTTGGTTTATTCCAGTTGGGAAATTACTTCCGAGCTATT
>UMLR01053553.1_pt1 | contig 22296 bp, 34 predicted proteins | sample 1966741 | NCBI WGS metagenome assembly UMLR01 (sample SAMEA4836207, study PRJEB28245) | human gut metagenome | biome: gut microbiome; material: fecal sample | place: Denmark | collected 2008 | reverse complement strand
GTCAAAGGCGCCAATCATACGGCCTGTCTTTTCCCACAGGCTGATTGATCTATGACTCCCATCAATAGGGATGGCGGCTTCCGGGCTCTTTCTCCGCGAAAGTAGTCACGAATTCGCCTCTTGGATATATCCCGCCATAAGCATTATGCTTATCCGGTTCATCTCCATCACTGCCGGCCTGAAAACCTAACGTAAAGTTTCCAGCCGCCGCCTTGGCTCTTTCCCAGGCAGAGGAAACATAGGCAGTTAATTGCCCTGGCAGGTCAGAAAACCATTGGATGATGCTGTCTACAGCCTGAGATCCCCAGGAGGACGCTTCGGAGATGAATGCATTTCCTGCCGATTCACATGAGATGAATACCCCCATAATGTCATCCGGCAATTCTGCGATAGCCTGTATGATTCTTCCCGGGAGCTGCATAAACCATCCTACAATGGCACCAACGGCATATCCGGCATAATAGGGTAGATGTGTTATCACTTCTCCCACTGTTTCAACTGCACTAGAAGCCGTTGATTCAATCGTCATCCATCCGCTTGAGATGAAAGCTGAGACTGAATCCCAGTTCTTGTAAAGCGCATATCCGGCTGCAATTAATGCAATAATCCCGGCTGTTACAACTCCTACAGGATTCGCCATCATGGCAACGTTTAGCCCGATTTGCGCAAGTTTTACTGTTTCAATTACCCCATGCATGGCGAGCATAGAGAACTTGTACCCGTCTACCAGAAGTTTTGCGGTTTTGACAATTCCGATAAGCCCGACAAGTCCTGCGGTAAACTCAATCGTACCTTTAATCAGCCCAGGATGTTCTGACGCAAGTTTGGAGAGGTTTCCTGCAAACTTGGCGGCGGCATCACCTGCATCTGCCAACGTTGGGAGCAATACTCCACCAATAGATATCTCCATAGATTCCATAGCGCTCTGGAGCCTTGTCATGGCGCCTTTTGCATTGTTCTGCATGGTCCGGGCCATCTTTTCTGCTGCACCATCAGAGTCCTGCATGGCTTTTACTAGATTTTCGAACGTTCCCGGCGCAGAGTTCAGCACAGACAGCCATCCGGAGGCCGCTTCCTGCCCGAAGATTGCTTTGGCGGTTGCCAGCTGCTCATCTCCGCTGAGTCCTTTCATCTTTTCCCGGAGCTCTGTCAGAATATGAGCCATCTTCTGCGGTCCGTCTATATTCCCTGCTTCGATACCAAGGGATTCCAGGGCCATGGTGGCTTCCTTCTGTTCCGCCGTCAAATCCTGGGCGGAAAGGCCTAGCTGATTTAATGCGTCAGCCGCCATTTTAGGCGGCCCGGCAAGTCTCAGGAATCCCGCTCTTAGCGCTGTACCGGCCTGGCTGGCCTTGATGCCTGAATTGGCCATCATACCTGCCAGCGCTGCCGTTTCTTCCATGGATACACCGAAAGCATGGGCCACAGGGGCCGCGTATTTCATGGTGTCACCCAGCATTTCTACATTGGTGTTTGTCTTCGTGACGGCAACGGCGTAAACGTCGGCCATATGGGAAGCCTGTTCTGCAGAAAGGCCAAAGGCAGTCAAGTCATCGGAAACAATGTCCGCTGTCCGCGCCAGGTCTGTACCGCCGGCGGCAGCCAGGTTCAGGAGGCCGGGCATGCCCTGCATAATCTGCTCTGCATTCCATCCGGCCATTCCCAGATAGCTCATGGCGTCAGCAGACTGTGTAGCCGTAAATTGCGTTTTCTCTCCCAGTTCCCTGGCGGTCATGGTCAGCTTTTTCATGTCGTCTGACGTGGCGTTGGTAATAGCCCCTACTTTTGACATGGCCGCCTCAAAGTTGGCCGATGTCTGGACAAGCCCCACTAATGGAGCAACCAACGTCCTGACAGCGAAGCCAAATCCCAACAGCGATTTGGTGGAGTTGCTGAAATTCAGCATGGCACCCATTTTTTCCTGCACCATGCCTCGGATTCTTCCTCGTTCTGCCTGAAGGGCTTTCAGCTGCCCGGAATAATATTCTTTCCCGGTATCGTAGGTTCCCTGGCTGATGACCCCCTGCTTGAATCCATTGCGCAGCTGTTTGATAACTGCATTAGTTTCTCTTGTCTTTTGGCTCAAGCTCGCCAGCTGCTGCTTTGCCTGCCCTGTCATGTGTGAGAAGCTTGGGTCTAACAGCCCGTTAATAGCAAAGGAGAAGTTAATAGTCTTTCCCATAGGTTACCTCCTTCCCGGAATCTGCTATAATGTAAATGAAGGGAGTGATTCATATGTCTGCTATCTCTTTTGCCCTCGGATTATTAGCGTTTCTCCTCTTCATTTATTACATTATGATGGCATTAATCTACATTATCGGCACAATTTTGGGTGTTTCTATTGTGATTCGAAATCGGTTAAAACCATATTATCTGAAAATCAAGTCCTACTTTTTCCCTCCGGGGTTGAAGTTGTGAGTTGTCAAGCCGGCCCAAAGGCCGGCTTTTATTTTGCGGCATTGAACCGTTCAAAACTTTCAACCCACGTAATCAATCTTTTGAGCGGCATTCTCATCCAATATCCCACAGGGCCAAGCCCGTTCAGGGAGAGCCCTATACAGATTTCTCTGATTTGTTCGGCGGCTCCTGCTTTTCCTCCGAACCCCCGCCTATTAAAAAACCGCCTACGGCTCCTGTGAGTTCTGCGTATTCCTGGATGTTCAGGTCCATAATATCTTCCAGTGGGACTTTATAAGCTCTGGCTGCCACTGCCGCATAAAAGCGTCTGGAAATCATAATGTCCAGTCCTTTTTCTCCATTCATTCTTGCCTGCTCTTCAGCGGCGGTGAAATCTTCACCTGTCAGCAGTTCTAACTTTTTAGGCAGTTCGTTTTTCTTATACAATTTGTATTTCATTGACTTTTCTACCTCTATTCCATCAGTTCATTCCCAGAGCGTCGCGCACTTCCGCCAGATAGTCTACGCCGCCAATATTGGCAATATAGTTGTACTTATCCAGCTCGATTTCTGTTTTTCCGTCAATCGTGAGTTTCACATAGTCGCACTCCAGGGTAAGTTTTGTATCCGTGGTAGCTCCCACATCCATCTTGCCAAAATCATCGGTCTTCGGTACGCCTCTTACCACCAGCTTGAGCTTCTTCACTACATATTCTCCGGTGGAAGAATCATATACCTGCTGCGCGCCGCGAAGATCCAGATGATGGCCCTTGGGAGAGGCAAGTGTGATGGAATCCTTGTCAATTGTCCTGAAGTTGATTTCCACTTCCGTGGAGCTGTAGTGCCCCAGAACGGGAGAATCAATTTCCCCCGCAATTCCGGCACCTTTTACGGTCTGTGTCATGGCGCTGAGCTTGGGAAGTGTTACGTCAGCGGTTCCCACTAAATCCGCGCCGCTGTTATAGACGCGGAAATTGATCAGCTTTTCCGGTACATTCATTTCTTTCTCCTTCCCTTATGCAAAGAGCGATTTAAAGTAGTCCACATCCATCTCAATCACATTGTCGATTTCCTTGGCAGGAAGCGGCGGGGTGAAATAGGTGTGGAACTTGATTTTCCCGTCCAGAAGGCTGGTGGTCGGATTTTCGCTTTCGTTAAATTCGATTCTGGCACCCAGAAGCTTCTGGGCTGCTACCAGGCCATTGAGACGGATGTTTTCAGAGTCAATCACCGTTTCAATCAGTCTCTTATTTGTCGGGTTGTCCACATTGCTCCAGTATGTCTGGATAAAGGTAGCGGCATGCCAGTTGAACATTCTCCGACTGGAAATGAAACGGTCCTTTGCGTCGGTATCCGCCGGATAGCAGGCAGTGTTGTTGCCCCAGCTCCGCCAACCGCCGATAAAATTCAGCGCTGTAACGATGCCCTGGCCATTGAGGTAATTGGCTTCTTCGGGAGCCATGACCACTTCAGTTCCATCTTCCAGGCACAGGCCTTCCATCTGCATGGACTTGTTGGACGGGGAAATATACGGCACATCGTCTTCATCCGTGCTGTCCGTAGTGGCAATCGCTCCGAGCAGATGGGTGCTCATGTGGTAAATGAAGTCTCCCATCTTTACCATAGGCCAGCAATCCACTTCGTCTACGCCGGTATAGTTGTGCTGGTTCTTCCAGGAAGATACATCTGTATATTTCTTGACTTCGTCAGTCGGAATGTCAGAGAGCACAATGGCCTTGAAATGTTCGTTGATATTGCCCGCTTTGGCCTTCATAATGGCTTCTACCGCCGGCTTGTCTGTCCACCCCGGAGCCAGTACGATGCCCGGTACCAACCCGGTGATCGGGAAGACCTGGTTCAGTGTTTCAAGGCCCTTTTTCTTTCCCGTAGATACATCCACGCCGCCGATGATATCTTCTGCGGTTACTGCAGATGCATCTAAGGCAGAATAATCAATAACAGCCGTTTCTGCATCCTTCAGGGCTCCATCGGGAAGAGCAGTAATAATCAACTCCTCGTCATCGTTATAAGCCGCCTCGTAATCGGTTCCTTCAGCAAGCGGCTCGCCCGCTTCCACTAATTTAACCTTGAGTGTTTCAAGCAGTACTGAATCGTTAATGGCTGCCGTGCGGTCTGTGCTGAACGTAATGGTCTGATTGGTTTTATCCAGCTTATGTTCTTTCGGGTCAAGCACATTGACAAGCACTACCGGAGCCCTGTTATAAAGGGCAAACATGCCATACACCGCTTCGCAGAGGGTGTATTTCTTCCAGTCTTTAGAATAACCAAACTGTTTTACTGCATCGTCATATGTGTAGCAGAGTACCGGTTTATTGGACTCCGCTCTTTCGGATGCCAAATGTACGGGCGCCGTACCAAAAATAACAGGAAGTCCGGCAGTGGTATTCACTGGCGGAATCACACTGGTTGGCACCTCACTGGTATATACGCCATGTTTGTAGGCCATAATTAAACCTCCTTGCAACGCTTTGCATAAATGTTAAGAGCCGTCCCCGGTTTCCTTATAATCTTCATAGTTTCTGTGTATCTATCCGCCGGAACCAGAAGATTCTTAAACCAGGGATGGCCTTTAATAATTTCATTCACATATCCAGGAATTCCTCCGATGAATACCGTCGCATGAAGCAGCCGGCTTTTTGAAATCGAAGGTCCTATATAGATTATCCGTTCCATCAAAAATCAAATCCTTCCTCGTCTGGCTGGGCAATGGTGTAGGCTGCATTGATCCTTCCCTGCCACTGCGGATAGGGCTGAGGATTGACCAGGCTCCCGCTCAGGGGAAGCACCAGTCTGTTTCTTCCTCCCAGTGTCCTTTTACGCAGCAAGGCCTGCCTGACGTGCTCCATCAGGTTAATCAGGGACCGGGAACCTTCCTGCGGATCTTCATCGCAGATAGAAAATCCGATTTCCACTTCAGCCGTGCCCAGTTTGTCTTCATCATCATGAAATTCGGTTACCAGGCAGTAAATAAAGGACGCTGTCTCATCGGATGATGTCTTTACCGGAGGGTAACCGGCATACACAACGATTGGGAATCTTTTTGTTTTCTGCTGCTGATAGTAGCCTTTGACTACTTCACGGATATAGTCCGCCAGATTTTCCATAACTTCCTGCAGAATCATCTTATCCTCCAAAGCCTTTAAACCGATATGCCACTTCGTGGAGGAATCTTTGATTCAGATAGTCCTCCACGTCTGGAAGAATAGCGCTTACTCCTTTATCGTATCCAACCATTTGCGGGGCCGATGGGCCGGCGGGAATAGCTAGGGGTTTTCTGGCAGGCTGCCTGCGATGAAAAGCATATCTTTTTGCTTTTTCGTTCACAATGTATTCCATCATGAACAGACCTTTTACCGGCTTAAAACCTCCCTGTTTTAGTACTCGGGCACTGGCACGCTTTGTCTTTGGATACCTTGTCTGAAAATAGCTGAGAGGCAGCGGATGACCGGATGATTTCACCATACCGGTCATGCTTCCTGCCCCAGACCTGAGAGTCCGGATACTTCCTTTCAGAGATTCTGATTTAACTACATACCGCTCTTGCGCTTTCTCCACCAGCTTTTTCCTGGCATGAGGCAGTGTGCGATTGATGGCGGCCGAAGAAGCGGCCCTTACATTAGCCAGGGCCCCGCTTAAAAGCCTGTCTGCAATCTGCAGGTTCTTCTTGTCCAGATGGATTTCCATCATCTTTCATTCGCCACCAGTCCGATGGTAAGCATACCCATATCCTCCTTCACCGTGTCCACAAGGTAATTTTCATCGTCTACACAGAAAAGTTGTCCGTATACGGGAATCTCATCCATGTCTTCCGCCTGCACGTTGACCACAAGGTCATCTCCGTATAGTTCCGGATAGGTCTTATGCAGGCCTTCCCCGATAGAGAGAGCCTGCACGGATGCGCTGTTCTGCAGGATGCACTGACACTTGGTGCCGTTCAGGTCATGCTCCTCTCCAAACTCATCCATGTTGAGGAAAACATTTCGGTTATCCGCCGCCACCAGGTCCTTAAAGGCACTCATTCCCGCTTCATCGCTTTCAGATCCGGAGCAGGGAGTTCTTCCCCGCCCTGTTCCTCATCATCCGACGCCTCAGCTTCCTCATCTGAAGGTTCAGTTTCATCAGCTCCCGCATCCTGCATGAGTTTAGCCGGCGGCGCTTCTACCAGGCCTGCGCTGAAGAGCTTCTGAGCGGCTGTTTTCGGAAGGTGGATGAGGTCTCCTGCATGATACAGCTTCCCTTTATGGGAAATGTATCCTTCCTTCACTACCACATCCATGGTTATGCTCCTTTAGTATGAATGACAGCCCAGTCATCCACGAATTCCGGTGCCAGTACGCAGCGGGAGTACATGGTGAGCTTCAGTTCCTGGTCGCCCTTGTTTGCGTAGTAGTACGGCACATAGGGAGCAATGTAGGTCTGGAATCCGTCTCCCGCATCGTTCAGCAGGGTTACGGCACCATGAAGCTGACGTCCTCTTCCCGGTACGGCAATGACTGCATCATCATCCGGAATGAAAGGAGCCGCTTCGCCTTTGTCGTTCACATAGGTTTCGGTATAGCGGTAGATTTCCAGGTTCAGGGCGGTAATCTTACCAATGTACTGCACCTGTGGAGAAAGGTACTGCGGCTGGATGGACATCATAGAGAGGTTATCCTTGTTCGGCACAGCCAGCATTTTCATGATTTTGTCATTGTTCAGCAGGTAGCTGTCCACGTTCTTACCGATAACCATAATGGTAGGTACCATGCCTGAATTTTCCTGAATCTTTTCAGACATGCCCTTGATGTCGTTATAGATATCTGCGCCGGCAGCGCTCCATGCAGTGGCCGGAGTCAGTTTCTGGTCCCAGCCGTAATCAATGGTGTCGGAAATGGCGGTTTTACCGTCATCCGCAAAGCCTTCAATAACATACTTACCGGTTGTGAGTACTTCGGCCGCCATTTTGTTTTTGCGGTTGATAACCATGGCCTGGAGTTCCGCCAGGTCCCTTGCCTGCTGGCGGGAAGCCCGTTCCGCCGGAGATACGGTGGAATAAATACCTTCACCAAAGCCACGCTGGGAGAGCTTGTCCGGGTCCAGGGTAAATGCCGGCGCCATGAGAGGAGCCGCATACAGATGGGTCTGGAATCCATCCCGCTCCATGTTGATACCCTTTGCGCCGCGTACAATCATGGGCGCCAGGCGGCGGGAACCTTTTCTGGAATCCACCTGTACATACTTGGAAGCGGATACTTCCGGAATCTGCGGGAAGAAGGTATCCAGCAAGAAATGGGCCGGCGTTTTGAATCGTTCTACGGCAGCTGCCAGGTTGATGGTATCGTTAATGTCAATCATTTATGAGACCTCCTTATTTCAGAGAAGTGAATACAATATCGAACGGGCGGAGCTCGTCTTCATGTTTGTCTACAGTATCGCCGCCCGCCACGATGATGGCTTCGCGGTTAAAGCGGCCGCGGGTGTAAACGGTGGCGGTATCCGCCTTATCATCTACATCTCGGGCCAGTACGTAAGAAGCGGTTTCACCGGCCTTGGTGGCGGCGCCCTTGCCTTCGGTCATGGTAATGAGAGTGCCGCGCTTCATGGCGGTGCCTGCAGTAATGGGGATGTTCTTCAGCAGGGTGGTGATTTCAGGGCCTGCCAGAAGGTTGTCTTCTTTGATGTCATATTTGGTATGAAAGTCCATGGTGTCCTCCTTTATTTGCGGGCTTCATTTACGATAGCCACGATCTCATCCACTGCAGCTTTGGTTTTGGCTGCATTGTCTGCCGCCCCGCCCTGTGGCGCAGCTCCCACGCCTTCCGCTCCGGACTGGAGCTGGTCGGTAATCAGTTTTTTGATTTCATCCACAGTGACAGTCGTTTTTTCTTTCGCCTGAGGCACCGCCTTCACGGCATCCACGAAATTTTTGATGGATTCAGCGGTGCTTCCGTTTTCTACGGCAGCTTCTACCAGCGCATTAACAAAGGGGTTATCTCCCTTCAGTGCGTTCAGCGCCTGGATGCGGGGCTCTTCTCTGTCCTCTACGGCAGTTTTAGTTGCCGCCTGTGGCTCGGATGCCTTGGGAGCCGAAGCTGTGATACCCAGTTTTGCCAGAACGTCCTTGATCTGGTTAAGGACGTCGTTTTTCTCTTCGTTCTTTTCCACGTTGCTTACCTGTTTCTTTCCGGTCATCATCTTGACCAATTCTTCCTGCCGTTCTTTGATATGCGGCATGGAAATACCATTCACAACTACCACCCCTTTATCCAGGGCAGCATCAACGCCAAAATTATCGACTTCGTCCACGAAGCCTTTTTTTAAGGCTTCGTCGGAAGTCATCCATGTTTCACCGTCCATCATGGAGCGGATTTCCTCTTCTGTAAGTTTTCCTTTTGTCCTCGCCAGATAGACATTCACGATGGCGGATTTCGTATTGTCCAGCATATCCGCCGTCTTTCTGAGTTCATCAGCCTCTGCCACTTCATCAATGTAGCAGGCAGGGTTATGAATCATGAAGAGGCTGTTAGCCGGCATGATAATGGATTCTGCCGCGCATGCCACCACGGTGGCCGCGCTGGCACACAGCCCGTCAATGTGGGCAGTAACTTTTCCCTTATAGGCTTTCAGCAGGTTGTAAATGGCCTGCGCTTCAAATACATTTCCGCCTGGCGAATTGATACGGAGGTTGATGTTTTTCCCTTCGCAGGCGTCCAGGTCCTTCGCAAAGGAAGTGGATGAGTTATTCCCGGGGATATACCTGCCGTCGCTCTCAATGTCTCCGTAAAACATCAGGTCCACGGTGTCGCTGTCTTCCGCACTGTTCCTGATTTCCCAAAATTTCTTATTCCTCATCGGTATCACTTCCTTCCTCCTGCTCTTTCCCGGCCAGCACTTGTGGATCACCCATTCTCAGACCGTATTTATTAATCTGGGCCTGTTCGTAGGCAAGCTGTTCCAGATTTTCTTCAAAGTCGCTGGACGTCATTTCCGCCGCTTCTCTTTCCCTGGTGGAAAGTCCGTAAGTCACACGCAGTGCACTTCCGTTTACGTCCTTCACAGGGTCCAGAATGCTCATGGACGGCCCGAACCATTCGGCTTTTGACCAGGCTCTTCTGATTTTGGGGTCATCGAAGAATCCCGGTGCCTTGATTCTTCCCAGTGCAATGGCTTCCACCAGCCATGTTTCATATACAGGCTGACAGAAATCACTGGCAAACCATTGACGCCGCGTCTTGAATTCATCTCTGGCCTGCAGCAGCGCTCCCCTGGAGGCCGCATAAGAGGAGTTGAAACTCTTAAAAAGCACTTCGTAGGGGATGTTAAGCCCGGCCGCGATTCCCTTTTCCAGGTGTGTCATGTAGGAGTCGTAAGCGCTCTGTGCATTGGCACTGTCTACGGTCTTTACATCCACCCCCTTGGGAAGGGAATTCAGCGTTCCGGGGCCCAGCTTGTAGGTCTTGGTGTCAATGGTGCCGTCATCATCCTTTTCTTCGCCGTAGGTGGATGGCAGCATGTCGTACAGACTGCTTGTCCCCGTGGTGTTGATGAAGAATACCGATAGGAAACTTCTGATAATTGCGGATGTAAGCTCTGCAGAGCAGTAGCGTGAAATCTCTTTCAGATTCTCAAGCACCGGCGCCAGATATGGCACCCCTCTGTACTGTTCCGCCCTGGTGTCGTGACAGATCTGCAGGATATTCGGCATGCCGGTCAGTTTCCCGAAGGCCTCCACCCTCTGCCATTCCGGATAATCCCCTACATTGACCAGGTCTCCCGGCACCTTGTTTGAAATCCAGAACGCTTCCATAGCCCCATCATGATCTATTTCCACTCCGCTTACGATGTGGTTCCCGTTATCCGGGTTTATCATTTCCACGCCATAGTTGGAGATGGTCTGCGCCATGGATGCGCCCATAGGATTGCTTACCCTATTTCCTTCAATCAGTTGGATACGGAGGCTGTACGGAGAAAGGGGCGTCGCATTTTTCCGCCGGAACAGGGCAAAACTGTCTCCGTCGGTAAGGTAGGTCGCATATGCGATATTCTGCAGGTCGTAGAAATTATTGCGCCTGTGAAGGTCGCAGTCTGCCGTCCCTGCCCAGATATCAAACTCCGCCGCCGTGTTCCTGCACCATTCCCTGGCTTCTTCCGCCGTAAGGCCCAGCCGCTTGTACGGGATGCGGGGAAAGAGCTTGAGCCCTGCCCCTACGGACTGCATGACACTTGTCATAATGGCCGCTGAACCAATGGGCGTATTTGTCGCCTGGTCCGCCGCACGGTTTCGAAGGGTTACCAGGTTGGCGTCAATATCACTTTTGGAAGACAGCCTCTTCGGCTGCCATGACCTTAGTGAATCCTTTTGAAGCGATGCGCCGCCTTCTGAATATCCACTGTTAGTTGGTGCACGGATTCGCTTATTTCTGATTCGTCTTTTCCTTTTCATGAGCTCCTCCTTATCAGTCCATCATGATAACCCGACGGGCCGCGCCTGCCGGTTTTGCATCATATCCGTCAATCGTCGCGCCGCTTGCAATGAGGTCATCAATGGCGTTGCGGATGCTTGTCAAATTTGCCCTGGTCAGGGTACGGTTGCCGATGGTATAGGACTGTCCCATGAGGACCGCCTTCTCGGCTTCCAGGTACCTTGCCAGCCGTTCATTCTGCAGATTCTTTGCCATACGCCCCTCCTTTCACCAAATGCTGGTGGTGCTGAATACCCGCTTTTTCTTCTTTGGTTTTGCATGCTTTACCGGCGTCTTCTCCACCGGCACCTTCGGAGCCGCTCCTTCGGCTGCCAGCGCATCCAAGTAAGGTCTTAAGGACTGTATACAGGCAAGGTTGTAGTTCCTGAGGTCAAGAGGTTCATTTCTGACGCCCTTCGTGGGCTCCCAGATTTCCCTGAGCATGCCGTTCCGCTTCACAATCTTCTTATGTTCCGATACCAGCCCTTTGAAATAGATATCATCGTAGCCGCGCTGGGAAAGGCCTTCCTTATCCTCATCCATGGGGAAGTGGAAATATTTCGGCCCCGGTTCGCGGATGGCCAGCCTGGCCATAATCATTTCTTTTCCTGCATCCACCCCCAGCTTTACCAGGGGCAGGGTTGCATCTTCATTCTTTCCCAGTTTCCTCGGGAGAAATGGATAATCGGGCCGGTTCATCCCTTTAACGGCAAACCGCCCGCGGTGGAAATTGGCCCGGCAGTAAGCATAGACGGACTGCGTATAATGGCCGCCGGAGTCAATGAAGGTTCTTGCTATCCTGAGGCCTGTACCGTCTTTAAATCGGTATGTATGATTCAGTATCCCGTCCAGCGTTTTCCATGTAAGAGCCGCATCAGGAGGCCCCAGGATAATTCCTTTCCTGATGCCCCAGCACTCTTCTTCGGCTCCCCAGCCGCATACTTCATATTCCAGGCGGTTGTCCTGCGTATCTACAGCGCATGTCACGATAAGGACGCCTTCCGGCAGCTCGGCACCATACTTTTCCCGCCTCTCCAGGAACTCATTCTCATCATCCGTATCAAATGTCCGCGGCAGTGAATAGGATTCCCCGAAGCGGGTATTGGTGACAACCTTCTCCCTCTCCGGGTCCCCCTTAGCCTCCAGCCATTCCCTCATGATTTCCGGCCATGTAATCCATGGAGAGGAAAAAGCATTGAGAGAGAAGGACCGGCAGCCGTTTGCCATGGCCTCCGGATTGGTCATCACGTACTTCTGCGGCGCCTGCTTCATCTGCCGCTCTGAAAACTCAAAGCCGCAGCAGGGACAGCGCCATTTCACCGATTTTACGATGTAGGTTTTCTTTCCGATTTTCCCTTTGATTTTCTTTGCGTCAGCATTCATGTCTGAGTACTTCAGCTTGCACCATTCGCCGCAGTTTGGGCACTGGTGGCGCCATTCCTCCATGGTGCCCGCCTCATATTCCACGTCTATACGGCTTGCGCCTTCGTTTGTAGGAGTAGAGAAAAGCCCCATGACGCGGTTCCAGTATGTAGTCATACGCTTTGCCGCCAGATCGATAGGGTCACCCTCCGTCCCTGCAGATACGGGAAAACGGTCCACTTCATCGCACAGAAGGATGCGGATAGGTCGGGAGGCAAGCCCGGCTGGACTGTTGGCCCCTCCCATAACCAGACGGCCACCGGGGAAAATCTTGGAAAGAATGGTGTTGTTGCTGTCCCTGGTCTTCACATCCACGAAAAGCCTGGTGAGGACTTTGGTATCACGAATCATGGGCGCTATGCGGGATTTGGAAAAATCCTGCGCCATTTCGATAGTCGGCTGAATCATCATGATGGTGCATGGATCCAGATGGGCAAAGCGGCCTATCACATTGTTCATGATGTCCGATTTCCCTACCTGGGCACATGATTTGACCACCACCCGATGGATTCCCGGCTGTGTGAAGGCGTCCATGATGTCCTTCTGGTAAGGCGCCCGGCTTGTCCTCCACCGGCCGGGCTCGGCCGATGTGCTGGAGAGGACGCGATAGTTGTCCGCCCATTCGGATACGGAGGTCTTGGGAAGCGGCTTCAGGCCATGCTCAGAGACGTAAGTCCATAAGGCTCTAGCCGACTTCATCTTCCTCATCCTCCCCGTCTTCAATCTCTTCATCAAAGAGGTCCGGCGTATATGACGCCAGTTCTGACAGCTTCTCTTCGATTTCCCTGGTGGTAGTGGTGTAGATTTCTTCTTTCGTCTTTCCTTCCAGTACCGGCGCCAGCTTGCTGGGAAGGCCCAGAAGCTGCGTGCGGAGGTTGGACGCCATTTCAGTCATGACGTATTCCACTACTTTGGCGGAATAAGCGTTTTTCTTCATTTCATCCAACTTCAGCTCCGCAATTTCCCGCTTCGCTTTCTCGTGCTTTGCCCGTTCCTTATCGAAATCGACTTCCTCGTCTTCTACCGCCTGTTTTTTCATGCGGCAGTAAGCTTTGATGCCTTCCACCAGGAGGATATCCCCATTATCATCAACAGGAATGACCCCCTGCTGAACCATCTGGCTTACCCGCTGCTGTGAAATCTTGAGAGCCCGTGCCATTTGCGTCTGGGTTGTGGTAACAGCATTGATGCTTTTTGAAATTTTCGTTTTACTAGTAGCTTTTGAGTGGGAAGCTGATATTTTATTTTTACCTCTTGTTGCGAGCAAAATATCTCCTCCTGAATTTACTAACAAGCGCCGAAAATTTTTCACACCTAGCCGGCTTTCGGGGCTCGCACGCGACCGCATTCGATTGTTAACCGTCGCAGAACCTATCCTTCCACGTCCGCAATCAAAAAAGGACGGGTCATGTCCGTCCTTTGACTGCTTTCACCTGCTATTCCTCATCTCATCGCTTTCACGCAAAAGCACGAGCCTATCGACATCAGCTCGTGCTCTTGTGTGAAAACCCTGAATGAATAAGGAGGTGATGATTGTGTGCGATGCGTTTCTTCCTCAATCTCACACTATCATTTTACACTGTCCTTTTAGGAACTAATAGGAATTTTATGGAACTCTTTTTCTAAATCTTTCAGAGCCCACCCATGTAGCTTTGTAATCCACCGGAGGGAGAAGTGCATGTCCACAGCAATCTGCTCCCATGACTGGCAGAGGATGTAGTAGCGATACAATACGCACCTTCTGTACTCGTCCGGCTCTTTGTCTATCAGCACCTCGGCCTGCTCCTTCATCTCCTTGCAAGCTTCCCATTTCTTATTTACCTTGTCCGCCTGGGATTCCATCTTTTCAACGATTTCATCCAGTGAAGAGATGTGATTGGTCTGTACCTTATCCCCGAATCCCGGGCTTGAGATATTCACCATCCTCAGCCGGAGCTCTTTCAGCTCCCGCTCGTAAGTCAGCAGCATACTGTTCTGCCTTCGGACTTTATTCAGAAATTCCTTTACTGTCATGTATGGCCCCCATTTTTCTTCCCGATTTTGTGCAGGCACCAGACTATCACGAAACTCACGTTCACGATTCCGCCCACTACATACCCTGCAACAAATACAAGCGCTGTCCCCAGCATATTATCCCCTCCAATCAGAACGGAGTCCCGATAGCTCCGCTCGGCCTGATTTCATACCGCAGGTACTTGTACGGGTCCGACTGGATCTTCTTGGCTATCTTCTCTGCCAGGTCCTCGTCCATAAGTACCATCCTTCCCCTGCTTTCCACATGCCGCACCACGAGAATCGGCGGCTCACCTCCCTTGTGGTTGCTCTTGTAGACCACCACCTCGCATGCGTTCTTGCGTTCCGGGCAGTCCCACGGCCTCACCATGAGCCGAAGGTATGTGGCCATCATGACTTCTACGGCGAAGTCGCAGCCGTGCTCTGCATGTGTTGTTGACCCAATTCTGCTACCAGCCATCTCTCAAGCTCCTTATCCTTTTGAAATCTTCCGGATCAGATGGAGAATCTTTCTCCCCGGGTAATTCCTTCGTGATTTGTAGAATGCCCGGTACGTTTCCTTTCTCATACTGTTCCGGCCTAAACGCTTACAGCTCCTCCTCATGGATGGACTTTCCTCGGGTCGATTTTCTCAGCCCGCATGACCTGCACATCCCAGTCAGCATACTGGGCCATCTTCTCGATGTCCTTCATCTCGGCCCCTTTGAATCGTGCTCTCAGGGCATACTTAATAACATTCCCCAGGCAGAAACCGTGCATCATCTCGGATGTGAAATACATCTGCATGATTTCAATGGGCTCCACCTCGCACTGGTTGTAGTGTGCCTGGTCAATCGCCATTCCAGATTTTTCTTTACGCACATTTCTGTAGTCTTCTATATTCATTCAGGTTCCTCCTTCATTCACCACGTAATCGCCCATCTTATCGTTTGATTATTCATTTATTTTCCTCCTGCCTTTTCATGGCCATTCTGCTGGATTCAGTAATCGGGACTGACGCCTCTGTTGGGAGGTAAATGACCTGATTACTAGTGTTAGCAATAGCTTCCACCCATTTCTGTTCCATGGCTTCTGGGTACTCCCTTACACTTTCACCTAAAATGCGGTTAGCTTCAGCCTGCTTGCTGGCGGCTTCCTGTTCGGCCTCCGCTTCTTGTACCTTAATCTGCCTATCCTGCGTGGCTTTGGCTAATGCCGCCTCGCCCTGCTTCCCCTGCTCCCATACCATGTAGTTTGGATATCCGAATATAATTCCTGCCGAAAGCAATAAGCAGATAACAAACACGATGATTCCACCTACAAGGCATGTTTCATCTTTTCCGCAGTTCATGATGAGTACAATCAACCCTATAACAACGAATACCATTCCAATAGCAATTAACATGATTTTTTCTCCTCTACTTTCGTCTATTCACCAAGAAAAGGCTCAAAGTAAAAGCTACCCCGATGCCTCCTACAAATGCACCAAAAATAAACCACGCAGCTTTCATCTTTCCCTCCCTGCTAAAACGGAATGTCTTCATCTTTACTGCCCGCCGGAAATGGAGCATTCCCCTGGTTAAATGACAGATTCTCCTGTTCCATTGGCGTCTTCTCCGGCCTTGCCTCTCCAAACTGTCCGAAGTTTCCGTGCTGATTTCCCTGCTGTCCTCCGGAATACTGGCTATTGCTATAGGACTGTCCATTGTTGGAAGGCGCCTGCAGCTGTCTGCAGATGGTTTCCGCTACCACTTCGGTCACGTATCTCTTTGTTCCGTCCTGGGCATCGTAAGACCGGGAGGATATACGGCCTGCCACGAAAACGCGGCTGCCTTTCTTCAGTTCACTCCTTACGGCTTCTGCCAGCTGCCCCCATGCTACGATGTTTATCCAGTCGGTAAGTTCTCTCTGTTCTCCCTGAGGCGTAGTATAGTCTCGGCTCACCGCCAGGGAGAAGGACGCTACTGCCCTTCCTGTCCTGGTTGCACGAATGATTGGATTTCTCCCAAGGTTTCCCAAAAGTTGTACTGCATTCATTTTATTTTCCCTCCTGCCATGACAACACTTCCATTAGATTCGCCAGGTTGGTTCTTCTGGATTTCGTGGGCTTCAGCGTGAGCCCTCCCAGATTTTCACTGCCATGACCGTAAATGTACATGAGAGCAATGGCGGCCAGCCGGGCTTCTGAAATGTTTCTTTCTCTATCTGCCGCTGTCTGCACTTTGATTTGTGATTCTTCCCTTTCGATATTCATTTCTCTTCCTCCTAAATCCGAAGCGGGTAGTTTCTTCTTACATCCGTCCGGATCATCGTATATGTCTGGTACGGATATCCTTCTTTCCCGAAGGTGTCCCGCTGGCTGTCTTTGATAATTTCATAGCCTTTGATAGGTTTCGGGTTTTCTGTCCACCACTTGGCGTAAACGATTTCCACTTTCTCTTTCGGCTTCCTCAAGTTCCGGCTGGTGGAGTACCGGTGTCTGAAGATAGGTTCTTCCCTCTCTCTGCCTTCCACTCCATTCTTCACGATGTAGGCGGCAAGCTGGCTCCAGTTGTGGGAGCGGTCCAGGTGCCTGATGTTCACCCTGGGAAACGGGCAGGCTGCTGTGCCTATGGTGTCCTGCCACGCTTTCTCGACAGCCGACTCCGCTCCATCGAAGGCCTTGTTCAGAACCATGTGGAGGTGGATGCCTCCTTTGGTCCCGATGGAGCCGGTCTTGATACTCTTCAATTCTTTTTCGTGCTTCTTGTAGATTCGCTTCACTCTTCTCATGAATCGGTCTACATCTCTTCTCACCTCCTCCGCCGTCTTTCTGGTCTTCGGCGCATAGGTGAAGGTGCACCAAAGATCATCTGGTTTGAAATTCTCTTCCAGGAGTCCATAGACTTTCCTTTCAGCTCTCTTGTTCTGCCAGCGCATGACCTTTTCTTCTGTTGGATGGATCCGCACTCTGTGCTGGTCCTTTGTCCCTATCCTCCCTGAAATGTATTTATCAATGGTTATGGTAGGTCCTGCTATCGTTGTCTTTTTCACGTAAGCAGGTCCTTTTTTGTAATTCGTACTACGTTTCCGCATCCCTGCACCCCTCAAACGATTCTTTTCGATGGTCCTTCATTTTCTCCGATGGCTCCGCAGTATATTTATGCAGAATGTCCTGAAAATGAATACCTTTAACAAGGACGCCAAGACGCCGCATTCTTCATTTTTTGCCCGGCGTCATGGCTGATTTTTGTCCTTTTACCTGGGGTGCTTTGGTGCTATACTATATATAGTGTTATAGGGTTACACCCCTTTGGGCCCGCGCTTACCAGAGCGTCGGGCCCTTTTTATGTCTATACCGGCAAGACTGGTGGTCTCCGCTCCATTGTCCATACTTACACTCGAAGCAATGCTGGTAGCATACAGTTCCTTCTTTCACGGGGCAATGGATTCCTCCATGCACTCCTCGGAAGCAGATGCGGCAGATTGTTTCATCCTCTCCCGACGGAGTGATGGAATCTAAATCTACCAGGATGCTCTTCCTTTCCCCCGCCCGAAGCCAGGCGGTCCCTGTTTCCTCTCTGCAGCCTTGGATAGTAAGCCCTCTGCCGGTGTCGGTGATGAATCTTCCTTTCTCCCCTGTCCACTGCAGAGCTTCTACTGACATGAGACGCATATCCTTCAGGGTATTCCTGATTTCTACCTTCTCCTGGCGCATTTCCCCATTCCTGTCTATGACTGGCAGGGTTTTCAGTACATGGCCCACTTCGGCTTTTTCGGCAGGCAGCCGTTCCGCTTTTTCTTTTCCATTTCTTTTTCTGCCGCACTGTAAAGAGCTTCCAGTTCTTCTCTGTGCTCGCTTCTCCATTTCTCCACCTCCTCGCAGGAAAGATAGGCTATAAACTTAGCCTCCAGTTCCTTTCTTTCCTTCCTGGATGCGCTATGCACCCTGTCATGAAGTGCGAAGGAAAGAAGAATCAGGTTATCTTCCCTGTCCCCGCCTCCGTGGGATCTCCATTCTACATGGTGTATCTGCCCGCCGTAGGCCGGCGGGAGTTCTCCGATGATATTGAAATATTCCCTGGCCCGGGATACGTATCCTTCCCTATCCCGCACCAGGCGCTTCATCTTGTCATAGTTATTCTTTGAAAGCTTGAATCTCCACAAACCTGCCCCTCCAATCCCGCATGATTCAGGCACGCCCCTCCAGATGGAGCTTTACCAGGCCTTTTCTTTCGGCATACGCTTCCAGGTCTTTCTCCGCCTCTTCCGGGTTCTTCCTTCTGGGCAGGGAGTTAATTGTTCTCCATTTCCCTTCTTTGGTCTTGTAGCTTCCCCGGTAATAGGCTTCTCCCCCTCTGAACCATTCCTTGACTACATACCTTTTTCCGTTGTCTTCTTTCCACATCTGATAAAATGGACTTCTCATGCTTCCTTCATTCCCTTCAGAAATTTATTGATGAAATACTGTTGTCCCTTACCTGTCACCTTCACGGTCTTGGTTACCACGTTCACACCGTCGCCATTGATATATGTCCCTTCCTTGATTTTGAAAAGGCCCATTTCCATAGCCTTCTGTGTTGGCATATTGCAGGAAGAGCCCTGCTTGACCAGGTAACCTTTCTCCCGCATCCACGTGAAGAGGCGGTTCTGCCCGATGTTCACCCCGTTTCCCCTGAGAATCTTTGCCAGTTCCCCGATGAGGATAGTGGAATTTGAAGCGGAAACGGCATCCGCAAAGATAGCCTTCGGCCTCATTGCCTCCTTATCAGCCTCCAGAGCCTCGATTCTTTCCTTCTGCTTCCGGATCGTCCTCTCTCCAATCTGCAGCGCCCGGGCCATGATTTCCTCATCGCTCATGTCACTGGCCGCCGGAATGTAACCTCCGGTCTGCCGTATGGCCGGAAGCACTTCACTGGTTACCCAGTGCTTGAACTTCTTTGCATTTGGCAGCCTGCTGGAGAGAATTAAGCTGTAGAGTCCACTTTCATTAATGAGGATGACTTTCTGCATTCCTCCAGGGGTCTGTATTTTACCGACCCCTTTGTCTTCATCATCTACGTGGCTGCTGATTGCGTCTGCTGTTCTTTGATACTTCAAAATCTCAGCAATATCTTTCCCCACAAACCACGGGTTCCCGTTCACAGAAACTGCCCGTACCTTCCCGAACTCCGGATTGTCAAAAATCCGGAGAATGCTCTTCGTATTTTCCATGTTTCCCTCCTATCTGAAACTGTGTGTTTCCATTACTACCAAAATGAAATCAATGGGGAGCCTGATGGCTCAGGCCCTCCCTTCATTTTCTTTTGTCTCGTTTTCCCTTGCCCGTTCGATTCTTCTCGCTTTCACATATATCGGCATATTCGTCCATCACTTTCTTCAAATCCCCGCATTCTATTCGGCACCCTGTCCATAGGGGATGAGTCTTGGTAATAGCAGCATTTGATTTTACTCTTACAAATGCATGTGGGATAAACAGACAATAAGGGTTATCAAGCTTTGTCCCGGGAGCCCTTTCCAGAAATGCAATGGTAATTTCCTGCTTTCCGGAAAGTCTTATATGCCATGTTGGTTTTCCCGGCTTCGCGGCTTTTGAGATTCCCCCATATTTGATATCAATTGTGATTCCTCGATAGACAAAGTCGAAATCCGGATTATTGAAACGATAGTATCTGTTTTGGTCTACAGCCTCCGGCATCAGCTTCTGGAAGTACTCCTCTGCCTTTCCTCCCATCCGCTGGCGCCCTGTGCCATAATTGACCTTGTCATGGATACTGAGCATTCCGGCATGAGCCAAAATAATGTGGACTCTGAAAGCCGGAAGCCCTGTCTGCCGCACGCATTCCATGAAGTCGTGGGTCTTTTGGTAGATATCTGTTACTTGTCCCATCTTCCTCTATCCCTTCAGCTTAAGTCGTTGTTATCTCCTAAGCTCTTTTCTTACCTGTTCCATGAATGGGCAGTTTTTCTTGCGCCCTTTGATATGCTGCACAATTGGCTCATTGGGGAGCAGCATGCATGTCAGGTAGTTGCGAATTTTGGCTCCCCCACGGTTGCCGACTTTGCCGGTGAAATGGCACGCCTTGCAGGTTTCCTGCGCCCAGCCGATTTCAACCTTAGGGCAGAACCCCAAGCCACCTTTGATTACTGGAAGCCTTTGGGGTTTGTCCTTCATGTAACATTTGTCAGCAAATGGGCAGGTGCCGCAGTCCGTGTTGATCATTGCCTGATTCCTCCTTTGAATAGTTTCTTGCTTTCTTTGAATGTCATTTCTGCCCCTTCCTTTCCAGTGCCGACCTCTTACGAATCAGCTCCGCTATGTTAAGCCCCGCCTCGCTGAGGTCCTTATCGTTTGCCGCCAAGTGGTTACGATTACGGATGCTGTTCAGCGATTGCGGGATCATCTTCAGATTCTCCAGGCGGCAGTCGGTTCTATCCCCATTCATGAAGATGATGATGTATCCTTTGGGAATGGGTCCGTAAGCCTGTTCCCATACCCAGCGATGTTTGAGCACCATTTTTCGCTTTCCCGGGACTTTGACGAAAACATATCCTTCTTTTTTGTCCACCCGTTCATACCCGATAGGTCTTGTATTGTGCGGCAGGTTTCCCGGCTTGAACTGTGTCCTCTTCATCGATTCCGGGCAGCCATCAGTCCAGACATGCTTGCCTTTGTTAAATGGCACGTACCCCTTCTGGAACCATCCGGTGCGGTTTGAAAAGCGGTGATGGTTATTCCGCATGTGCTTACATTGCAGTAAGGTCACTTCGATTCCGAAATGCTCTTTAATGAAAGCCTGCTGGTCCCTGTAGGTCATATCTTTGATATTGGCCCAGAGGATTTCATACTGCTCAGCGGTGAGGAGTCCGCGTGTTTTCATCCGGATCACCTGCCTCTAGCATCTTCGGTGCGTCCTTGCCCTGGTTGACGTAGAAGCCTTCCGACTTCTTCAGCGCCGCCTTGAGCGCCAGGTCACCATTTTGGATGATTGTCCTTCCGATATCGATAATCGCATCGGCCCGTCTGATTTCGTCCTGGAGTTCTTGGCCTTTCAGATCTGTATTGTTCATACGGTCAAGCTGTTCGAAAAGAATATCGTTCAGGCGTCCCAGATTGTTTTTATTCATAATTTCCTCCCGCTTTGATTCCGTAAACACTGAAAAATTTCTCAGTCATTTCTTTTCCCTCCTGTCACTGAGCTCTGACGTCCGATATCCGCCGGAATGGCTTTATCCCGTTCTTCATCGTTCATTAGAGCTCCCTCGCTTTCTCAGATTGCAAATGAATGGAGTTACATAGGTATCGGATATCTCTCCGGTTAAAGTATTGCCATGCTTTACTATGGCAGGTATGCCCCATAATCCAAGCTGAGCAAAAGTCATATGTACGCAACTAATATCCAAGTCTTCTGCTTTTACAAGGACTTGAGTCTGCGGATTATACCCCAACTCTCGGATTCTCTGGCATGCCGCCAGTACTGTTGAACCTCCTCCACAAGATGGCTCAATGATTTCAATATAGCCATGATGTTCCATGGCATCGACGCAGTCTTTTTGGCTTATTGCTAATGCCGCCATCAGTCCGGATATGTGACCAGGCGTGAAGAACTGTCCAAGGTTGCTGTTTCCAGCGGAAATCTGCATGTAAAGATTCCCGAATACGTCATGAATTTTCCCTCGCTGGGTGAGATACATGATTATCCGCCCCGTGACTTCCGGGAAGATTTTCTGCTGTTTTGCGGTGTATTTCCCCATAACTGCCTTGTAGCGATCATTAAGTCCGTTCTTTGGCGGGATGTTCGCAAATGACAATGCCAGGATTTCTACGTAATCAGCGAATGTACCCAATGGATTCCGCCCCGGGTCTATTGACGTGATCAAGTCTGCAATGTTTTTCAGGTCTTCCATGCTATCCTCCCAGATATTTTTCGTGGCTGCGTTTCACATCGGCCTGGTCTACGCATGTATAAATCATGGTGGTATCGATACTGGAATGCCCCAGCATCTTCTGCACTTGTTCCACGGGCATGCCTCTTTTTGAAGC
>UMLR01000808.1_pt1 | contig 22365 bp, 24 predicted proteins | sample 1966741 | NCBI WGS metagenome assembly UMLR01 (sample SAMEA4836207, study PRJEB28245) | human gut metagenome | biome: gut microbiome; material: fecal sample | place: Denmark | collected 2008 | reverse complement strand
GAATTAAAAATAAAATCAATAATTGCAACCCATTCGCAGGCGCGAGTAATTATCACTTAACGAAACAATGTCAGGCAGCCGTCTGTTTGAGCGCGAAGCGCGAGTTAAGGCTGCTGGGGTTGAGTTTAGTGAAAATACGAGCGACAAGTCGGGTTGCGGTTTTGGTTACTTTTTCCACAAAAAGTAACCCTGCCCGGAGGGCATAATATATTAAAATTTAACAAAATCATTCCACGTCGGTGGATGTGAACAAAAATAAACACACGGTAGTACATTATATAAAAAATGAAAAGAAAGTAGTATAATAATAAAAGAAAGAGGATAATTATGGAACTATTATTAAAATCAATTGAAATGGATTGGCCTGTATTGTTGCCCATATTCGTTTGCTCAATTTTGACCGTTGCTGTAGCTATAAATAGATTTTCTTACTATAATAGCAACAAGCGTGATGTTGTGCAGTTTATACCAAAACTTCAAAGAGAGTTAGCGAAAAATGATTTAAACGGTGCACAAAATATAAGCATTCAGCTTGGTGGTGTTTTGGGAGAAGTTACAGAAGAAGCGGTTAGAATATTTAAAGAACAAAGAGAAGGTTTTTCTCGTTCTTTTGATATAGCTTCAAACCTTGCAAGTCGCAAGTTGGAAAATCATTTGACTATATTAGGAACAATTGGTGGTGTAGCTCCATTTTTAGGGTTGTTTGGTACTGTTGTGAGAATTTTATTCACATTCCAAGACCTTGCTTCAGCCGGTAACCAATCCGCAGAAGTTGCAATGGGTATAGCCTCTGCTTTGATTGCTACAGCTTTTGGTCTTGGAGTTGCCATTGTTGCTGTCATTTTGTTTAACCTTTTTCAATCTACTGTTAAACGTTATGAAGATGATTTTCAGTTAATAAAATTGCTATTCTTAAGTTTTGTTGACCAAAACGACGACACAGCAAACAACAATGCAGCATTTCAAGGTGCGCAATAATAAAGAAATCGGGATTAATTAAATTATGGCATTTAAAAGTTCAAAAAATGACAAAATGTTTAATGAAATAAACATTACACCATTGACTGACATATTTTTGGTGTTGTTAATTATCATGATGGTTGTTGCTCCAACGTTTCAATCTAATGATAACAGCATTCAAATTCCAAAAATCAACAGCGGCTTGTCTGTGCAAAATAATTTGGCAACAGTTTCAATAACAAAGGATGGCAACTTTTTTATCAACGGCAATCAAATTACCGAAGATGATATACAATCGGAACTTGAAAAATTGAAACCTAATTTAGAGAAAAAAGAAGTTGTCGTTCGCGCCGACAGCCAAACCAAATCAAGCGAAATTATGAAAGTTATGAAAGCGGCAACAGAAGCTCAATACGAAAAATTGACAGTTGCTGGTGAACCTTTGTCTAAAAAAGAACAGGAAGAATTATTACAATGAAAAAACGTGAAACATTTAATGAAATAAATATTACTCCATTGACCGATATATTCCTTGTTTTATTGATTATTATGATGGTTATTGCTCCTATGCTTGACACTCAAGGGCTAAGTTTGGAAGTGCCTGATTATGTCGAAACTAAAAATATAAGCAAAGATTCAAAAATATTAAATGTTTTGGTTAATAACGAAAACCAAGTTGTCATTGATGGCGAAGTTGTTGAAGAAAACCAATTGCAAAACAAGTTGAAAAGCTTGGCAAATAATTATAAAGACGGCATGCTTATTCAAACAGAAGAAGAAGCAACCCATGGTGTTGTTGTAAAAGTTATGGATTGTGCAAGAAACAGTGGAATTTTAAATATTTCACTGAGTGAAGTCTAATTAAAAAATCTCATAAAACATTTGATTTAAATCGTTATAAATAGTATTATAATTAATAATGATGGATAAATAACGGCAAGAATCATATGAAAAACAATAAATTAGTACATTTTATAAAAAGTGTAAATAATTCTCATAATTTTAATAATATCTTATTATTTACGTTTTTTGCGATAATATTAACTTTTATTTTGGCCTCAAAATATATAATATTTCAAAATTTAATCAATAAAGACGGTTTAAGCAAACGCGAAATTGTTGCAAACAAAACAATTGAAGTTGTTGACACTTTTAAAACAGAACAGCTGAGAAAAGAAGTTGCTCAAAAAGTCGAGCCTGTTTTGGTGCCGGCTGAAGACAATTATATAATGGGCAATCTCGTTTCACTTATTAACAATATCCGGCTTATTCGCGACAATAAAAATTTAACGGAAAATGAAAAAAGAAACAAAATCAATGTTCTTCTTGATTTATCCGAAAATACAAATAAAAACTATGTCATAAACTTTTTTATATCTTCAAGTGACGAGATGTTTATAGATATGACAAACAGTGCAAAAGCCATTCTTGACAGCATTTTGAAAGAAGGTTTGAGTGAAAAAGTTTTTGATGGCAACAATATAAATAAAATTATTTTTAAACACAGCCAACAAAATTATTCAAAAGGCCAAATACGTATTGTAAATGCACTAATCGAACAAGTGATAAGGCCAAATATGATTGTTGATGAACTTGCTACTGAAATAGCCAAAAAGAATGCTGCCAATTCCGTAAACCCATATATAGTCAAGTTTGAACGTGGTGATAAAATAGTTTATCAAGGCGAGCCTGTCACAAAAGTCAAGCGTGATGCATTAAGAAAAGCCGGCTACAATGTACTTGAACTCAATTTTGTTGGACTTAGCGGTATATTTATTTATGTAGTTTTATCAATATTTATCTTTTTATATTATTTGTATACTTTTGACAAAAAATTTACCAAAAGAAGCTATTTTTCAATAATAGGGATACTTGTAATATTTTTAACGGCAATAGGTACGATAATTCCGGATAGTTATTCGTTTTATTATTTGCCGGTTCCTGCAGTCACCTTGTTGTTGGCTATTTTCACCAATGGACGTGTTGCAATGTTCATTTCAATTTTGCTTATTATGGGCTTGGGTATAACACTTCAATTGCCAAGTGAAAATCTTGTTGTCTTTACAGTAGTTTCACTCATTTCAGCAGTAACAATATCAAAAATAAAATACTCGCGTCGAGTTGATTTGATAAAATCCGGTTTTGAAATAGCAGTGTGTATGATTGTAATTGTAAGTATAATAAATTTAATAGAACGATGCATTGTTGATATTTCACCAACAGTATTAATAAATGATTTAATAGCTTGTTTGGTTACAGGGATTTCAAGCGGTATATTAGTTTTAGGTTCAATTCCAATGTTTGAAAGCTTGTTTAAAGTGATTACACCATTTGGTTTGTCAGAACTTGCTGATCACAATCAACCATTGTTGAAACGACTTCAATTTGAAGCCCCCGGAACATTTGCACATTCGCTGGCAATGTCAAATATGGCTGAATCAGTGGCTGAAGCCATCGATGCAGATCCCGTTTTAACAAGAGTAGGTGCTTTATACCATGACATTGGTAAATTGAAACGACCTTTATTTTTTATAGAAAACCAAACTTATTTTGGCATTGATAACCCACACAACAAACTCAACCCACGGTTAAGCAAAATGGTTATCATGGCTCACCCTCGTGATGGATTGGAACTTGCAAAAGAATATAATCTTCCTCCTCAAATTCAAGATTTCATAATTCAACACCACGGTGAAACACTTGCTGCATATTTTTATAATGAAGCAATAAAAGAAGAAGGTGCTGAAAATGTTTCAAAAGACCAATTCAGATACTCAGGACCAAAGCCAAATTCGAAAGAAACTGCAATTGTTATGATTGCGGATGCTGTTGAATCTGCTTCAAGAACTTTAAAAGATTATACGGTTGAAGAAATAAATACCCTAATCCAAAAAATTATTAATGACCGACTTACAGATGGCCAATTGTCTGACAGCCCACTAACTTTAAAAGATTTAAAAACCATTTCTTCAACTCTAAACCGACTTCTTCGCGCTGCACACCATAAACGTATAAAATACCATGAGGATATAATCAACGAGTTGGAAAAGAAAGGAAATACCACTTTTAAATTACCTGAGTTTAAAGAAGAAAACATTGAAGGTAACAAAAATGATTAAGTTTAATATTTTTATTGAAACTGATTTTGATGAAAATAGTAACAATAAGTTTGATAAAAATATTTTAAATTTAAAAAAAATATTAACAAACACAAAAAAAATGATGAAGCATGTTTTAAATCAGGAACAAATTATACAAAATAGTTGTCTATATAATCAGGAATATAAAAGTCTTTCTTTCGATATTGTGTTTTGTAATGATGAGAAAATACATTCAATAAACAAAAAATACAGAAATATAGATAAACCGACAGATGTCATAACATTTGCTCTTTTTGCAGATACAGACGAAAATGAGCGGTTTATATTTGACAATGAAATTAATTTAGGTGAAATTATAATATCGTGTGATACAATGGAATATAATGCTATAAACGAACCGCATATTATAGAAACAAAACAATCACCCGTAATAAGTGAAATGTATTTTTTAATAAGTCATGGGATACTGCATTTGTTGGGGTATGATCACCAAGACGAAAAAAGTTATAGCGAAATGATGCTTATGCAAAAAGAAATAACTCAAAGCATTATTTAAATAAAAAAGGTATTAACTGTTATGTCAAAATATTCATCAAATAATTTTATAAAAAGTACAAGTTTTGCACTTCGAGGCTTAAGATTAATCATAAAATCGCAAAAAAATTTTCGTCGACAGTTGTTTTTTGGAGTCATTATTTTGTTTTTTGCAGCACTATTAAGATTTAATTATATTGAATTTTGTATTACAATTATTGCTATAGCACTAGTTTTGCTTGCAGAAATGCTAAATTCCGTAATCGAATTTACTATTGATTCTTACACAAAAAATAAATATTCAAAGCTTGTTGAAATGGCTAAAGACATGGCCGCCGGCACTGTTTTAACTGCAACAATAGTTTCAACTATTCTGGGATGTATTTTGTTTGGGCATAAAATTGTTTTGTTGTTGTTTTAACATTATATATAGCAAGCTGAATACACTTCTTTGTTCATAAGGATTTTGGCTGTTTTAATTATTTTTACTTGTTCTTTATTATTGTTATCATAAGATATGTCTTCAATTTCACCATAATTTTTAGATGTTTCAAATATATCCAAATAAAGTTTGTCATATGGCTTTTGTGGATTATTTTCAACAATCATTTTGTGAACACGCAAAAGCTCTTCATCAAAAACGTCAACAATGGCACTATCAAGTCCTGCACCCATTGCCATTGTCATATAAACCGTATTGATAAGTGAGCGCAAATGTTTTGGCACTCCATTTGAAATATTTGACAAACCGATTGTTGTCAAAACAGGTGGGTCAAAACTTTCTTTGAGCATGCGGATTGTGTCAAGGCTAACTTTGGCTTGTGATTGCTCAATACATATCGGTAAAACAAGAGGATCAATCATTATCTTATTGTGTCCCATACCTTTTGACTCGCAAACGTCAATGATTTTAAAAGCTAATTCAAGACGTTCTTCAGCTTCTTTTGGGATGCCTGTTTGGCTGCTTAAAGTAAGTGCTATTAAATAGGTGTTATACTTTGCTGCAACCGAACTGAATTTTTCCAAACGTTCATCGTCAGCGTTTGTGCTGTTTATGATACACTTTTGAGTATCGTTTACAAGCTTTAGCCCGTTTTCAATTTCATTTATATTTGTTGAATCAAAAGAAATAGGTATCTCACTCATTTTGCTTAATATATCAACAAGCCATTCGATAGTTCCTTCAAATTTACCTTTTGATGGCCCAACATTAAAATCAATCCAATTTGGATTTGTTTTTATAATTTTTGTCATTAAATTTTTTATATATTCTTCATTACGACTGAGAAATGCTTCTTTGGTTATTTTAGATATAACATGAATATTTTCAGCGATTAATTTCATTTTTTTCTTCCTCATATTTTTCGTTACAGAACAATTGTTTTTCAACAAGAGAACATATTATGTGTCCAATCATTATTTGTGATTCCTGAATAATTGGAGTCTTATCGGATGGAATTTTTATTATATAATCAGAGAAACTGTCTGCCTTGCAACTTTTCATGCCTGTAATGGCAAGTGTTATTAATTTATTTTTTCCAGCCTCAACAAGTGCATTTATAATATTCTTTGATTCACCTGATGTTGAAAGTGCAATAAAAATGTCACCTTTTTTTCCAATGGCTTCAATTTGTCGAGAAAAAATATAATCAAACCCAAAGTCATTGCCGATTGATGTGATAACAGACGTGTTTGTGTTTAAAGCATGAGCATTTAAGGCTTTTCTATTGATATTTAACTTTGATATCATTTCGCAAGCAATGTGTTGGCTGTCAGCCGCTGAACCACCATTTCCTGCAATTATCATTTTATTGTCGTTTTTATATGCTTCAACAAGCTTTTCTACAATTATATTTATGGTATTTTTAATACCATTATCGTTTAATATTTTCTCTTTTGTTGAAATTGTATCTTTTATATATTCGTCAATAAACATTTTTAACCCACATTTAATAACAAAGTTTCTTTTATATTAATATAGTATACTTTATATCAAAAGTATTGTAAAATTATGTAACAAAACATTCGGGGAATAGCAAATTTTATTTTTACATGCATTATATATATAGAGGAATTATTATTCATGGTCAGTACTAATTAAGCTATTAGGAGAAGAGAATTATGAAAATTACAAAAATTACAAACTATCAAAAAACAAGCACAAAAAATGCTTCACTTCCGTTGAAAAACAAAAGTTTTGGCAGTGAGTTTTTGTTTGAGGACGAAAAAGAAACAAAGAAAAAAAGAAATATTATTATAGGTACTTCTGTTGGCGCGGCTGTTCTTGTTGCTCTTGGTACGTTTTTGGGAACATCGGCTTACATGCGAAAAAACAAATGGAAAGATATTGATTTAACAAAAAATGATGTAGCAAAAGATATTAACTTTTTTAAAAAAGGTATGATTAAAACTGGCGATTGGCTAAATAATTTATTTAAAAAATCCGGCTCTAAACCTAAAAAATAAAATTATCAAAGTAAATTATTATACTTTAAATCCCAATATAGTGAAGAATCAATATATTTATCCGACTCTTCTTTTTCTTTATCTTTACCATTTTTTTTATTACTGTTTTTTATATTATTTTCTTCACTATTTTTCGCTGTTTTTGATTTATTTTTTTTATTATTTTGACTTAAAATAAAAGTGTCGCGCTTTAAAGAATTTTCTTTAAAACTTACGGTATACTCTTTTTTCAATCCTGCATAATGTCTAAGTTTAGGATTAAAAGTAAATATTGATTTTATTTCCATAAAAACCTCTTCAAAACATGCTGTTTTAATATTTTTCAAGTTTCATAAAAATAACATCAATAAAAATTTTTGTATATAGCCTAATGGTTAAAATGACATTATCAAATTATATTACCAATAAGGCTAAACACAGCATATACCTTTATAATTGATATCTCCTTAAATTCCACCTCCACGATAATGCATAGTTTGTCTTTCTATAGCTCTTTGCCTTATTTCTCTTTTATATTTATATGCTGCTTGAGCATGGTCACGTCGCTGTGAAGCTTGATATCTCTTATATGCCTCATATTCAACATTTTTGTAATAATCTTCTTTCAATTTTGCATGTCTGAAACTTGTTTGTTCCGGTGTTTCGTTTTTTACTTGCTCTTGTTCTTTTTTATAAGCTTCATGGTAAGCATTTTTCAAGTTTTTTTGTGAATTTTTATTTAGACACAATCCGACTAATGCCATTGGAGTCGCAATTGGGCTAAGCCAGATAGTAAAATGAAATGCTGCAGTGACACTCCAATAAGTATCCATAGACATTTTTGTTTTTACTGGTAAATATTCAGGAACCCCATATATTGCATCTAATTCTTCATTTCTTCCTAAATTATTTGCAAGCGTGCTAGCTCCAATCCCTCCAAGAATTGGAATAACCGAGTTTACTTTTGAAAACGTGTTGCAACAATTGTTGAAATATTTGTCAGCTTTTTTATCTTTTTCATAAAACTCGTCAACTTCTGACACATTTGAATTATCATCGCTTAATGATTCTGATGATTCAGATTTTGAAATAATCACTTTTATAACTTCTTGAGTTTGATTTGTTTGTTGAGTTTGAGAAGGTATTTGAACATTTGAAAGTTGCCTTATTGGTGCAAGTTCAACAACATCAACTGCAACTTGAGCCAAGTTTGGAACACTGTTTGTTCTGGGGCTTAATATTGGATTCATTCCAAAAGATTGTTGTTGCTTTGCAGTTTTTTTGTTGTTTTGCATTAAAAAATTTTGTGTTTTAACACAATCAAATTTTAACATGCTCTTATCCTCCCATATCTTTAAATAAACTATTTTAGTATATAGTATGAAGTTATATTTTGTAAATATTTTATTAAGCTATGTTAAACCAATTTTTTATTGTTTTTGCAACGAAATCAAACCCTAAAATCATTCCTAAGTCTTTTGGTTCTTTGTTTTTGTTATAGATAACAATAGGAACATTTTCTCTTGTGTGGTCTGTGCCTTCAACCGTAGGATCACAACCATGGTCGCCTGTGATAATAAGCAAATCGTCATCTTTTAATGAACTTAAAATTTTAGGAATATAAGTATCTATTTCATTTAAAGCATTTGCATAACCTTTTGCATCGTTTCTGTGTCCAAAAAGCATGTCTGTATCCACAAGGTTTGTAAAAATAAGTTCAATATCACAATTTCTATAATCACTTTTTGTAATACAAATTTTATCCAAATCAAGTTCGTTGTTTAAAGCTTTTAAAGTAAGTTCAAGCCCTTCTTTGTTGCTTCCTGTGTGTATTGCGTGACTTATTCCTTTTTTGACAAAAATATCTTCAATCTTGCCAATTCCAATAACTTTTCCGTTGTTTTTTAAAACATCATCAAGAAGTGTGTCTTTAAAAGGTTCAACTGAAAAATCACGTCTTAAAGAAGAAATGCGGCTTGGCTTGCCATTTATAATTTTGTAGGGTCTTGCAATAACGCGAGAAACGTTGTATTCATCAACAAGAATATTTCTTGCAATTTGACACCATTCGTATAAAGTTTCAATGGGAACAACATCAACATCAACGGCAATTTGGAATACACTATCAGCGCTTGTATAGACAATTGGAAACTTTGTTTTTTGATGAGCTTCGTTTAAATCTTCAATAATTTTTGTGCCGGAAGCAGGATAATTTCCCAAAATCCCGCCACACTTTGTTTGATTTATAAATTCATCGATAATTTGGCGGTCAAAACCGTTTGGGTAGGTTTTGAAAGGCTTTTCCAAAACGAGCCCTGCCATTTCCCAATGTCCGGTTGTCGTGCATTTGCCTTTTGATATTTCTTTCATAATTCCAACACTTGCAGTCGGCTTTGAAGTTTTGTTTATCCCTTCAATTGCCGCAAGATTGCCAAGTCCGAAACGTTCAAAATTTGGCATGTTTAAACCATCTACAAAATTTGCGACGTTACAAATCGTGTTACAAGTTTTAACATCATTAAATTCGGCGCAATCCTCTGCAGCGCCTATGCCTAAAGAATCGATAACAATTATTATAGCTCTTTTCATAAAAACCACTCCAAATTATTTTTTTTATTGTATAATAATTATATGTCAAAAATAAAAGTTTTAACAGTATTCGGAACACGACCCGAAGCCATAAAAATGGCTCCATTGGTGTTGGAGTTGGAGAAACACAAAGATGTTTTTGAAAATATTGTTTGTGTGACGGCTCAACACCGCCAAATGCTTGACCAAGTGCTTGAATTGTTCAAAATAAAACCTGATTACGATTTGAACTTGATGCAGCCAAACCAAAACTTGTGGAGTTTGACTTCAAAAGTGTTGATTGAAATGAAAGATGTGTTTGAAAAAGCAAAGCCGGATGTCGTTTTGGTTCATGGCGACACAACAACTTCTATGGCAGCCTCATTAAGTGCTTTTTATGCGCAAATTCCGGTCGGGCACGTTGAAGCAGGCTTGAGAACTTTTGACAAATATTATCCTTTTCCGGAAGAAATTAATCGCGTTTTTGCCGACAGCGTTTCGACATACCATTTTGCACCAACCGACACAAGCGTTGAAAACCTCATAAAATCAAACATAGACAAAACGCATATATACAAAACAGGCAACACAGTCATTGACGCACTTTTGTATACAGTTGAAAATTACAAAACAGATTTGTCATATTTGAATTTGGACAAAAATTTGAAAACAATTTTGCTTACTTCCCATCGCAGAGAGAATTTTGGCGACCCCATAAAAAATATATGCCATGCGGTGAAAGAACTTGTCCAAAAAAATAAAGACATTCAGGTGGTTTATCCTGTTCATTTGAACCCAAATGTGAGAAAGCCTGTTTTTGAAATATTAGAAGGTGTTGAAAGGGTGAAACTCATTGAGCCGCTTGAATACGCTCCATTTGCAAGTTTGATGAAAGAATCGCACATAATTTTAACAGACTCAGGCGGCGTCCAAGAAGAAGCGCCGGCTTTGGGAAAACCTGTCTTGGTTTTGAGAAGCACAACAGAACGCCCCGAAGCTGTTCAATATGGAACCGTCAAGCTTGTTGGCACCGATAAAAACAACATCATTCAAAACGTTCAAAAACTTCTCGATGACAAAAACGAATACCAAAAAATGAAAGAAGCCATCAACCCTTATGGTGATGGCCTTGCTTCCAAACGTATTGTTGAGGTGTTGAAGAATTTATAAAACAATTTATATAAATTTCATTGTTATCCAAGCGTTGTTTGTAAACCTTGCGTTGCTTTATCAGGGTGTTCATCAATAAATTTATTTAATTGTGCTAACTCACTGCAAGAAGATGGTAAGTGTAGACCAATATCTTTAAGTATTGTTTTAACTACTCCTAGTAACGTTTCTCCTGTTGCAGTAGCAAAACTTTTGCCAGCTTCACTAATTGCTTTTATATCTATATCTTTTTCTTGTTTGTCCATTTCTTGTTTTATTTTTTCGTATTCATCAAACGCTTTGTCTACAGAGTGCTCACTTTTTACTTCATTATAGATATTTTCTCTGTTCTTTAAGCATATGTATTTATTTTCATTAAGATAATCTTGATTAAATTTTTCAAATATTTTATTACAAATCTGACTATAGGTAATATTGCGTCTACTTATATTATCAGTCTTTTCTTCTCCTCCAAATTGATTATTAATATGCTCATTCAAATTGTCCATAAGACTTTTTACTTTTGTTTGCAACAAAGCAAGTTTTTCTTTACAATATTCAGAAATTTCGACTTTTTGATTACATAAGTTTTTGTTTTTGTTGACTTCTTCTTGTAGATATTGGATTTTATCAGTTAAGTTGAAATATGTATCTAATATCGCATTATATTTTTTCCATTCTTGAGATGATGGGGCTTTTAATAAATATTCAATTTTATCCAAGAATTTCATATCTATGTTTATATTTTTTTGCATTTGGTCTATAGTTTGATTGTAGAAGGCGACAGACTCGTGTTTACTTTCTTCTTTCATCTTAGCAAATAGACTAAGTGTTCGTGAATTAGCAAAATAAGTAGCTTCTGCTTTATGCAAATTTGCTAATTTAGGATCGGGGGTAATTCCTTGATTTTGCATCCAATTATTTATTAAAGCATCAATGTGGGCGAATATATCCATTTTACTCCTAAGTTTATTTTTACAATAGAAAGAATCATACAAAAATTTAGATAAATTTTTGATACATTCTTCTTTATTTTTACCATTTAAATTAGCACTATCTAGATGTGTTTTGGCTATTGCATCTGTATTTCCCAAGAAATAATTTAAATGTAAAATTGTGTTATGCAAAGCTTCTTTGTTTGAAGATTTAATAACATTTCCAGTATCAATAAAGGTAAATTTAGGTTCACCAGTGCCATCTTCAAATTCTACAAATATGTTTCCAGGATGTGGATCAGCATGCAAAACTTTTTCACCTGTTTTAGGAACGCTTAAAAGTTGTTCAAAAACAACTTGCATATAACGCATATAGGCTATGCTTGAAGAAGCCATTAATGAAACGCCATTATCACCAAATTTAGAACATCCCAACGTTGTACGCAAAGCTTCAAGTTCGAAATATTCAGACAATTGTACACCTTGTGCTAATTCCATAACATAAGCTGTAACACCACTTTTTGATGATTTTACTTCAATACCTTTTGCCACACGAGCTTTTGTTATATTTTGTCCTAAAAGTTCTCCATTTTTCATTTCTTCATCTAAATTAAGCTCTTGTTTCCAAACTTTGTATAATTCATTTAAGGATTTTTCACAAAATTCTTTATCTTTAGCATCACTACCATTAAGAATTTTAAGCATAGCGTTTTTATCACACTCTATTTTTTCTTCTGTCATACCTTTTTTCAATAATTTTATCGCATATTTATTACCGGAACTGTCTTGTACTTTCCAAGTTTCAGCAACAGAACCAACACCTAATGGTTTAACGTTTTCTTTGTCCATATAATCTTCTTTGGGTATGATCGTATATTTACCATCTCCAAATATCTCATTTAGAGTAGCTTGTGCCTCATCTTGAGATCTTGCTCCAGTACATTCACTTTTGAAACGTTGAACAATATCAATTAAACCAGCTTGCATGATTTGTGCATCATTTAATCCGAAAACCTTCTTAAGTTCTACTTTTAAAGTATCTTCATCATCAGACAATGTTTGTAAAAATTTAGGTATAAATATATTTTCTCTTTCTAATGCCTCCATTCTCTTTTCTATAATCTGTTGAGTTGCCCCCCCATCTTGTTGTAATACAATATCCTTAATCTTTTTACTTTGAAGCAACTTTGTCTCATCTGCAACGAGTCTTATTGGTGAATTAGCAGTTGCTACACCAGTTTCCGAAAGCTTGTTAGAGGGAATCAATTTTTTTGCAGCTTGTTGCATTTTTGTAGCTTTGTTACATTTAAATAAACCGAAAGCACCCAAGGCTGCAAGTGAAGTAAGTTTTAAAGCAGGATTTTCAATTTGTTGAGACATGAAGTCCCCAAAGGATTTATCTTCTTTTGGTATAGTTAAATATCTTATTCCACTGTTTACAGCAGCAAGGCCTACACCACTTGCAATAAATTTACCATATCCATTTCCGGCTTGATTTGCAACAAAACTGGCCCCAATGGTATTTGTCCAACCGGTAAGCAGATCTTTTCCAAATGTACGATTTTCTTTTCTTTCTGATTTTTTCATTCCAAATGAATCAATAAATTTTATTATAGGTTTAGCGAATATTGAGCCTGCTACAAGAAAGGATGTAAGACCACGTACTGTAAAACCTGCGCTTTTTGATGCAGCAGAAACAAGCGTGCTAAATTTATTTCCGGTGCATTGAGTTGCAAAACATGTTCCCATTAGAACTCCATCAACCAAAACATCCGTTGCTTCTTTTTGGTTGTATTTAAATTTGTTTATATCTTGACAAACTTTTTCAAAAGGCACTTGACCGGCCATAAATGCAGCAATTTCTTCATCAAGTTTTTTGCTGCTTAAACCAAGTCCTGCCCAGCTTTTCAATTTGTTGAAACCACGAGCGATGAAACCTTGAGAACCTTTTGCTTTTTCAAGGTGATACTGCAAAAAAGCAATCTGACCTTCTTTTGTGTTCAAATTCTTTTCCAACTCAATCTCATCAAACCTTTCTTGGTTCTTCAACAAAGGGTTTGCCCCAGTGAAACCAATTGGTTTACCACCCATTCTATTAGGATATAATAGAGGTTTTTGCAAAAGATTTGTCTTCATGCTTTTTTCTCCTTATTCTTATAATAATATAAACAAAATTATAGTTGTAGAAATTGCATAAAATATCCAAAATTTTTACAAAAATTTACATTTGAATAATATTTTTAATGTATTTTTTTTTACAAAAATTTACAAAAAAATATATTATCCGATTTATAAAAAAACAGGGTTTATATTATGATATATCTTATTCAAAATAATTTTAAAAATTTAACTTATTATCAAAATCTTCTTTTGGGTTTTGGAATCAAAGAAAATGAAATTATATGTCAAATTGACAGTTTTGGAATTGAAAAGCAGCTTGAAAACAACAATTTTTCCCACATCTTTATCAATGCTTCGTATTACAACTTCTACACAAGCACTTTGTTTGAAAACAACAAAAATGTCAACGTTATAATTACTGATATAAATGAAAATCCAAAAACAATAAGGCTTGTTTATAGCAACGATTTAAAATTTATTGACAAAAACAACGCAAAATATGAAATATACGGCATTTTAAATCCGTTAAAAAAAGTTGTATAAAAATTTATTTTTTGTCATTTTTTCTTTTGTCACGATATTGTTTTGTGATTTTGAGCACCTTGTCTTCAAAATTGTTGATATTTTCCAATTGAATTATGTATTTTGCAACATTAAGTTCATCTTTTAAAAGTTTTTTGTAGAATTTTATTTGACTGTCTTTCAAAAACAACAAAGAATTGTTGGACATTTTTAAAGTTGCAGCTGATAAATTCATTTGGTTGAGATAAAAATTATAAATGCGGTAATTTCGTTTTATTTCAAACATTTTGCAATAGTCTTCAAACGCGGAATCCGGTGGCATAATCTCAAGAGATTTTGACCCTGCTATTCCATAAAATTCAACTGTTATTACTGAATTTTGTGGCAGTTTTATTCCATTGTTTATAAGAAAAGAAACATAGACATTAGAGTCTGCCACATTTAAACTGTTGACATACCCAACTTGCTTGCCCATAAATTTTACCGGTGAGCCAATTGTCAAGCCATCAACATCCTTCATAAAAACGTAGTATTGTGTGTTTTGTTTGATTTTAAAGTTATAAATAAAAATGGAAATTGTCAAAACAAAGCCTATTACAAAAAGCCAGATTAAAAATTCTATAAAATAAGCCCAAAATTGTTTTTTGTTACTGTTCAATATTCAATCCCTTCTCTTCCCTCAACACCAATATCCCAATAGTGTTTGATTGGGTTAATTTCTGAAACAAGATGAGCAATGTCTATCAATTTTTTTTTTGCATTTCGCCCGGTAATTACAATTTCAAGTTCTTGAGGTTTATTTTTCAAAGTTTGCAAAACATCTTCCAATTCAATAAACCCTAGGTCTAAAACAATGTTCAACTCATCAAGAATAATCAAATCATAACAATTTTCATTGATTGCTTTTTTTGTGTAGTTCCAAGCTTTTAAAGCTTCGTCTTTGTCTTGTGCGTTTGCATTATTTTTATAAACAATTCTGTTCAAGCCGCTTTGAATAATTTTTAATTTTGACTTGATATGGCTGTTTAGGTTGCTGAAAGAAATGATTTCGCCATAATCGTTTTCTTGGCCTTTTGTAAACATAACCATTAAAACTTTCCAGTTTCTGCCCAAAGCCCTTAGTGTCAAGCCAAGACTTGCCGTTGTTTTGCCTTTGCCATTTCCTGTATATATTTGAATATAACCTTTTTTTTCAAATTTTGGATTTATTAATTTGTTTTTTTTGCTCATTTTTGTGATTTATTATTTATATATCACTTAAATTTTATCAAAAGATGAGGAATTTTTAAAGGTGGATATACAAATTGAAAAAGATTCTCTTCGACAACAGTGTAAAAAAAAGAGAAAACAACAAAATATTGAAATAATTTCACAAAAAGTTGCTTCAAATATAATTAAAAGCGCTTTTTTTAAATTTGCAAAACATATCATGATTTATATGCCTTTAAAATACGAAATTGATATTACTTCTTTGCTGACTTTTTCCGATAAAAATTTTTATCTGCCAAAATGTGTCGAAAATGAAATAAAAGTTATAAAATATGAACAAAATATGCAACTTAAAAAATCCGGTTTTAATGTGCTTGAGCCAAATTCAAATGATTTTGTTGATGAAAAAATCCTTGACACAGTTTTTATTCCTGCTTTATGTTGTGACGTAAATAAAAATCGACTTGGGTATGGTTGTGGGTTTTATGACAGATTTTTAAAAAAATTAAATAGTAATACAAATAAAATAATTGTTGCAAGTGAAGAAATGTGTTTTGAGAAAATTCCCACAAATGATTTTGATGAAAAAGCGGATTTTATTGTTACAGAAATTAATATTTTGTGAACTTTTGTAAACATTTTCTTTCAAACTAGCAAATTATTTTTTTACGGTTTTTATATGAGTATATGTCTTTATATGTTTATTAAAATATGAGGGAAAAAGCATGAGAGTGAATGCAGTGAATTATGGAAATGAAATGCAGGTTTTAAAAAGTAATCCAAAACAAAAAGCGCAAAATCTAAATTTAAATCAAAATTTCGGGAAATCAACAAACAGTCTTGTTTTAGACTCAAAGTTTTATCCTGTAAAGTTTACTGATGTTGCAAATGCTAATAAAATAAGGCTGGAGCATTCTAAAAAAATATATGATTTTATAAAAAATTCATCAAAATTAAATGAACATGATAAAGGAATAGGATTATTAAAACTTATAAAAGCCGCTTATGTTGATGAGTTAAAGTTTATAAATAGTGGTTTAAAGAATAGTTATGAAAAAAATGGAACAAGTGTTGAAAATATAAAAGAAACAATTGAGCAAATAGATGAAGTTCTAAGTGTTGATGAAGCGGAAAATAAAACTAATGTTAAAAATAAGAATGAAGTATCTTTTGGCGGAAAAAAGTATTTAACAAGCTCACAAAAAAGTGATTGTCATAAAATCATACACACAACAGCTATAATTTGTGCAGGAATTTCTGCCGCCATGGGAGAATTATGTATGGCACAAGCAGATTTACCATTCTTAATTACTGCAGAAATGGGCATGTTTGCAGGCTTGATTGATACACTTGATGCCGATCCTGTTGCCGGAATGATACATGCCGGAAAACATTTTGCTTCAGGGGCAACTGTCGGAATGAAAATATTACAAGGAATATGGAATGTGTGCGGTTTTGGTGCACATATAGCAGCCGCAATGACAACGGCCGGAGCCGGTAATGTTGCTGTTTCAGGTGCTGTTCGTGCCGGTAATGGAGCTTTATCAGCAACACTTTGTGAGTCTATGGGATGGGCATTTGTTAAAGATTATGAAAATGGCAAAATGAATGTTACTGATAAATTTTTTGAAGCTGTAGCATATGGTGTATTTTGGGGACTTGAAAAAGGTTTTGAAGGTAAGATTGATTTAGACCATCGTGCTTTAAATCTTAAGGAATCTGCGGCAAAAACTTTGGGAGCTGATATGGTACGGAATATGCCCAAAGGAGTCGGCTTTTTTATAAAAGAAGCAAATGAAATTATTCAATCTGATGCAACAAATTATGCGGCAAGAGGGCTTGAAATTGTAATACCACAAGTTGCTCAACATGCAATTGAATCTAAAGGAAATATGGATGATAAGACTTTAGAAAATATAATAAAAGGTTCTTTATTTTCGCTTGTTACAAAAGATGTGGTAGGGGTGTCAAGTAAATCACAAGATGATTTAATACGAGATGAAATTAACCCAATAATGAAAACACTTGTGCGTGATAATCATATAAATAACTTGATAAAACAAGAAATAGGCAGACGTGGTATTATAGAATATGGAAGGGTTGTTCTAAATGAAAATTCTGCAAAAGAATTAGGAAAAATCTATGAAAATCTTGTCCCTTTAATCAGAAACATAATAAAAGGAATGGGATTTTAGTTAATGCAAGTGAATAGGTTTCATTATCTTTCATTTCACAGTTCTGATGAAAATTACAAAGCTGAAAAAAGAAAACAATACAGAGAACATATAAGACACAAACAAGATAATGATTATGCTTATAAAATTTATAATGACCCGGCATCTGCTCCAGACTTTCTTAAGTATGAAGCAGAAGGGTTCAATCTTGCATATCCTAATTGGCGAAATAACCCGATAATGGTGCATAAACTAAAACAAGACACAATTTTGGCAAGAGCAACGGGAAAAATAAATCCGGGGCTTTTTGAATATCAGAGTATCCCTTTTTTCGAAGTTTTATTTAGTTTTTTGATGATCCCTTTGCCTATAATTATGAAGAAAAAAAAACTAAAAATTTTCCCCCAGAAAAGTGATACTTTTAATAATGTAGTAAATATATTAATATCATTACTTGGGATTAATATGGCATTAGATAGTATTTGTTATATCTTTACAGGTAAAAATTTTGATAAATTTTTAAAAGATAAGTTTAAAAAAGAGAACCCAAATAAGGATAGTTGAGAATGCAATAATATCAAAGCTTAAAAGGAAAGAATAAAAAATGATAAATACAAATTTTAAATTAAATAATCCAAATGTTAAGTTTTCAAAGAAAGAAAACGAAATGAATAAATATGTTTATTTAAAAGGTCCTATTGAGAAGCCAAAAGATGCTTTTATTTTTTCACTTAATATTGCTCCTCTTTGGTTGCCACACAAAAATATGCCCAAAACTTATAAAACAATGGCCGGTTTGCTTTCAATTGTTTATGGTGCATTAATTTTTGGCTCGCCTTTTGCCTCTTTTGGTATTGATAAAAATAAAGACAAAAATAAAACTATGAATAGTGTAGCTTGGGGAACGATATTAAAACAAATGGCAGAAGCAGCTTGGACCGGATTTTCACTTTTAAATTGTCTTGACGATATAAAAGCGTGCACTCATCCCAAACACAACAAACATTTTATTATCGCAGCTGAAATTGTTGCAGGAGCTGCTGTTGTTTCAAGTGTTATAAATAATATTTTAAGTTTTAGGAAAAACAAAAAAGAAATTATAGAAAATAATACTAATGATTAAATTTTTTTATCCACAACACAACTCAATAATTTCAGAAACTGAATAAGAGTCTTCAACAATATGGATTTTAGAATTTAGCTTTTTTTCTAAGTCTTCAACCGTTATATCATCTAGAAAGCTTGTTGTGTATGGCTTAAGCATTATTGAAGGTAAAACTATGTTTAAATTTTGCTGATTTTTCAATGCTAATAAAATGTCACTTCCGACAATTAAACCCGACACATTTATGTCATCACCAAAAAACTTGCTTTCAACAACAACTTTGACAACATTCAAATTTCCAATTTGGTTTAATCTTTCGACAATGATATCAAATGCTTTCTGGCTTGATTTTGATAAAATGAAATGAAATTTTTTTTTATCCTTGATTTTTTGGGGTAATTTTTTTTCACGTTTGAAAAAATCATCAAGAATAATACGAGTTGTGCCAACTCCGTCATCAAGTTGAGCATAGTGTTTATAGTATTTTTTGTCCGGAATGTCACTATTTGTCAAAATAAAAAACTCATCGCTAAGTTGTGCAAAATTAGTTTTTTTCGCCAAATTAAAATCATTCACAATCTCAATTGTTCTTTTGGCAACATTATAATCAACTTTTTTTAAATCATCATTTTTACGATATTTTGTAATTCCAACAGGAACAATTGCAACAGATTTGACGATTTTTTTATATTTATATAAATCGTTTAATGTTTTTATTAATTCCTCGTTGTCATTATATCCCGGGCACAAAACAATTTGACAATGAATTGGAATACTTGCTTTTTTTAGCCAATCAAGCTCATTTAAAATTTTGTCGGCATTTTTATTATTAAGCATTTTTTTTCGCAACTTGCCATTTGTTGTGTGCACCGAAACATACAAAGGGCCTAAATTGAGCTTTTCTATGCGTTCTTTGTCCTCTTGTTTCAAATTTGTCAAAGTCACATAAGTTCCTTGAAGATAAGAAAGCCTATAATCATCATCTTTTATATACAAGGTTTTTCTTAAATGTTTGGGTTGTTGGTCAACAAAACAGAAAATACATTTGTTCAAACAACGCTTAACTCCATCAAAAACAGCCGATTCAAAAACTATCCCAAGTTCTTCATCATCATCTTTTTCAATTTCCAAAACCTCAATTTCACCTGTTTCTTTTTTTTCAACAGTCAATGTGTATTCATTTGTTGCAGTTTCAAAATTAAAATCAATCAAATCCGGTATTTCTTTGTCGTTAACTTTAATGATTTTATCACCTGATTCCAGCTCAAATTCCCAAGCTATTGAATTTGGCTTAACCTCACTTATTATTGCATTCATCAAAGTTTTTAAACCTTTCAACATGCTTTAATAAACCTTCAAAAATGCCAATTTGATATTTTATTAACGTTTTTTGATAAAAATCAAAATTGATATACTCATCATCAAGTGTATTTTTAGCATCAAGAATAAACATATTCAAATTTTGATTGGCATTTTCAAGAAAGTTTTCTTGCATTTCTTTATTAGCCATTTTAAAACAAGCAAGCTTCGCGTATATTTCATTTACGCATACACTGGGGTTGTTAGACAATGGTTTATTGAATAGTTTTGAAAAATGTTTTAAACCGTCTTTGTTTAAATAAAAATAACTTAATTTTTTTCCACCATCAGTTAAAACTTTTTTCTCATCAAGCATTTTTTTTTGAACAAGCTTCTGTAAAAGAGGGTGCAAAGCACCACTTGAAGGTTGAATAAAAGTACCGAATTTTTTTGTTATTTCTTTTTTTATAGAATAGCCTGTTTTTTCAAACGTATTTAGAGTGTATAAAACCAATAACTCAAGCATAAATATTTAGTATAACCCCATTTCAATAACTTTTTGAGCAAGTCTAACAGTGTTTAAAGCTGCTCCGATACGCAAATTATCAGCCACACAAAATAGAGTAATGCCGTTTTCAAACCCAATACTTTTGCGAATACGACCCACGTATACAGGATTTTTACCCTCACAATCTCTTGGTGTCGGGTAAACATAATTGTCAATATCATCAACGACTTCAACTCCATAGGCATTGCTTAAAATTTCACGCACTTCATTTACGTTAGCGTCTTTTTCAAATTCAATTTCAACAGCTTCGCTGTGTCCGACAAAAACAGGAACACGAACAGCCGTGCAAGAAATTGGAACATTTTCTTCCAAATGCAATATTTTACGTGTTTCATTTGTAACTTTCATTTCTTCCTTTGTGTAACCGTTTTCACAGAACACATCAATTTGAGGTATCACGTTGTAGGCAATAGGCTTTTTAAACGCATTATTTTCAAAATTTTCACCTTTATTAAAAGCTTCAACATTTTCTTTTAGTTCGTTTATAGCTTTAAGTCCTGCTCCTGAAACAGCTTGATATGTTGAAACAAGTAGCCTTTTTATTTTATACTTGTCATTTAAAGGTTTCAAAACAAGCATCAATTGTGAAGTTGAACAATTTGGATTAGCAATAATACCGTTGTGATTTTTCAAATCATCGTCGTTGACCCCTGCTATAACAAGAGGCACATTTTTTTCCATGCGAAAAGCCGAAGAGTTATCAATATAGACACAACCTCTTTTAGTTGCTTCTGAAGCAAGTTTTAGGCTTGTTGAACCACCTGCTGAGGCCAAAACAATATTTACTCCTTCAAACGCTTCCGGTGTTGCTTCAACAACCGTGTGTTCAGTGCCATTAAACATTATTTTTTTGCCTGCACTTTTGCTGCTTGCCAGAAATTTTATTTTGTTATATTCAACCTTGTTTTCTTCTAATATGCTTAAAATTCTGCTTCCAACAACACCTGTTGCCCCTAGTACTGCTAAATTCGGTTTTTTCATTGCTTATATTCCTTTTCTCGCTTATTTTTTTATTTTTTTTTAAATTAAAAACTTAAGATGTTTTCCAATCCGTAAACAAATTCTTTGTGGTTAAAAACGTAATCTATTGCAAGCAAAACACCTTTCATGTAACATTCACGATTCATCGAATCGTGTCTTAGTGTTAAGATTTGTCCGTTTTCCCCAAAGATAACTTCCTCTGAAGCTATAAAACCCGGCATTCTTACAGAATGGACTCTAACGTTTGACTCTGTTTTAGCACCTCTTGCACCTTTTATAAGTTCAACTTCTTCGCAATTTCCGGATTCAAAATTGTCTTTGACAGAAGCTATCATTTTAGCTGTTTTAATCGCTGTACCGGAAGGAGCATCTTTTTTCTGATTGTGATGAAGTTCAATAATTTCAGCATTCTCAAAATATTTTGCAGCCATTTTTGAAAACATCATCAATAAAACTGCACCTGTTGAAAAATTTGGAGCAATTAAAGTTGAAACTTGGTTTTTGACAGTAAGTGTTTTTAGTTCTTCAAGTTGTTCATCCGTCAAGCCGGTTGTGCCCACAACGAGATTTACTTTTGAATTTAAAACTATTTTTGCATTGTTATAAATTGTTGAAGGTTGAGTAAAATCAACAATAACATCAACGTCTTTTGACTCAATGGCAAGGTTTAAATCTGATTCTATTTTTACATTAA
>UMLR01029535.1_pt1 | contig 22760 bp, 19 predicted proteins | sample 1966741 | NCBI WGS metagenome assembly UMLR01 (sample SAMEA4836207, study PRJEB28245) | human gut metagenome | biome: gut microbiome; material: fecal sample | place: Denmark | collected 2008 | reverse complement strand
AGGGTCATATGAAACATTGGTTATATGTACCTTAGCATCATTAGAAGTATCTTTAGAAGCTTTTCCGCAGCCGAAAAGAGCAAAGGCAGAAGTACCGATAAGGGCTGTTGTAAGAATTGCGGATATAAGTCTTTTAGTAAACACTTTTTTCATTTTAATCAAACCTTTCTTTTAGCTTTATCATAAATTAATAAGTAAACCGATAAAATATTTTAACACATCGACTTACCGCCAAAAGAACCGCACATTCGTTTATTTATTCGGTTAAAATGATTTTTCATACAAACCACCCTTGCCTTTCATAATGCCAAACATACTTATTTTCGAATAACCTATAATACCTATCATTTTAGTATGTTTGCTTGATAGAGATATTTTATATCCATATCGCCAAAAAGTCAAGTGTTTTTTCAAACTTGTACATTATTTGGCAGATAAATACAATTACTCGGTTAATAATTCTATAAAAATAGTGATAAAATTATGATTTGGCAATTTTTAAGACAAGCAGCCGCTTTTTATAAACTCCGATTATTAAAAAGCCAAAGAAAAAACTCAGCCACAAAATGACTGAGTTTCATTAAAAAATTATTTATCGTAATCATCAAGAAAACTGTGCTGATAATCATCTTTCTTATACGAGATAATCGTGTTAAGATTTACATTTTCAACACTGCGGAAAATGTTGCTCTCTATCTGAGGATTTATTTTTTTAAGCTGCGCAATAAGCTGTTTTATTTCCTGTCTTTTTGAGCCTGTATTGCTCGGGTTGCACGATGTGCAGGTATCCGTAAATCTGCACGCACACTGTATAAAATTAAGTTTATTGTAATCTCTCCAATGCTTTATTTCCGCCTCTCTTATAAGGTAAAGCGGTCTTATAAGCTCCATTCCCTCATAATTTGTACTATGCAGTTTCGGCATCATAGTCTGCACCTGTCCGCCGTAAAGCATACCCATTAATATGGTTTCTATAACATCGTCATAATGATGTCCGAGTGCAATTTTATTACAGCCAAGTTCCTTAGCCTTTTTGTAGAGGTATCCTCTTCTCATTCTTGCACAGAGATAACACGGATACTTTTTCACATTATATACCGACTCAAAAATCTGTGTTTCAAAAACCGTAATCGGAATATTCAGCTTTCTTGCGTTGTTCTCAATAACATCTCTGTTTTCAACACTGTATCCCGGGTCCATTACAAGATATACAAGCTCAAACGGAAATTTATTATGCCTTTTAAGTTCCTGAAAAAGTTTTGCCATAAGCATAGAATCTTTGCCGCCCGAAATACATACGGCTATTTTGTCATTCGGCTTTACAAGTTCATACTCAATTACAGCTTTTGTAAATCTGCCCCATATGGTCTTGCTGAATTTTTTTCTTATACTTTTTTCAACATCTGCCGCATAATCGTCATCGGTAAATTTATCCTTTAGCCAGCCGTAATATCCGTTCACAAGATTTACCGCATCGTAGCCGTCTTCTCGCAACTCTTCTGCAAGAGTATCGCTTATTTGACCGCTTTTGCAGCAAATAATCAATCTCTTATCTTTCGGCAAAATGCTTTTATCATTTTTAATTTTCTCAAGCGGAATATTTACCGAGTTTGGAATATTTCCGTAGTTATAAGAAATCTCATCTCTTATATCAATCACCGTACAAGTGTTTTTATCAAGTCTCTTTAATTCTTCAATAGAAATTTCATATTCTTCTCTGTTCATACTTACCTCTGCTGTTCGTAATATGCTACTATTATACTCCCAAATCCGTCTGCCAGCAATACAATTAACGCAAATAATAAAAAGCTGCACCGATTTTCTGTAAAAACAGGAAACGGTACAGCTTAAATAGTGAATAAAAGGAGAATTTTTAATCACTAATAGCGGCATAAATATCTACTGATGATATTATACAGCTATAAATGACAAAAGTCAACTATAACAGTTTTACATAACGAAATATTATTGATATTTTTCATTCATTGCATTAAAAAATCTGACCCACTCCGATTCGGGAATTTTATTTTTCAATGAAAATCGCAGTGTTTTATGTATAAAATCATTTTGGTTTATGTAATCGGCAAGATCATAAGCAACCGCCCTTGAATTTTTGCTTTCGGCTGCAAGGTCAAGCATTTCACCGAATTCATCATCATTAAGTTTTAGCGCATCTCTCAATTTCATTAAAACATCATATGACGGCGCAGGTCTTTTGCCTGCTTCAATACTTGACTGATACACATTAGAAATACCGATTATTTCTGCCACATATTTAAGAGAATAGTTACATCTTGCCCTTTTTTCCTTAATGAAATCGCCAAAATTATCGCTCATAACCCTCACCTTTAATACTACAAATTATTCATTGATTTCATAATATAATCTTAGTATAATTATAAAACTCAAACATAATAAATAATATTACTTTTTATTACACAAAATATTATAAAATGTTGGTTTTCGTTAGTTTTTGTAGTATAATATAATAATGAGGTGATATTGTGAACAAAGTTAACTTACTTATTGTAGAAGATGATAATAATACTGTAGAAGAGTATAAATCTGATATTAAAGGTTTTGAAAATTTTTATATTGTCGGCACTACAAACAACTCCTCAAAAGCCGTAGAAATGGTAAAAGAATACTGTCCTCATGCTGTTATTCTCGACTTGGAACTACATCAGGGCAGTGGCAACGGTCTTTTATTTTTAAAAGGGTTGTCTGAACTTGCATTGCCAAACAAGCCTTTTATACTGGTAGTTACCAATAATATCAGTAATGTTACTCATTCCATAGCAAGAAATTTAGGTGCAGACTTTGTAATAACTAAAAATCAAAATGATTTCAGCTGTAAAATGGTACTTGAGTTTCTCAACTCAATTGTACAAACAACGCTGACCTCAAATTTCAGTTCACCGAGCGCCGCAAAAGCCGCTGAACGCATAAGCAACAGCGAAATTATAAGAAATAAAATCTCTGTTGAGCTTGATTTAATAGGAATCAGCCCAAAACTTAAGGGCAGAAATTACCTTGCAGACGCTATTGAAATCACTTGCAATCAGCGAGTAACCAATCTTTGCAGTATTGTGGCGCAAAAATATAAAAAAACCGATGCAAGTGTTGAGCGTGCAATGCAAACTGCCATAAACCACGCTTGGCGAAACACCGATATTGAAAGTCTTGAACGCTACTATACCACATACATAAATCCGCAGAAAGGCGTTCCCACAGTTATGGAATTTATCTATTATTATTCTTCCAAAATCAAAAAAAGCCTGTAAATTTATCCCGATGTTTATTAGCATCGGGATTTTTTTGCAACAAAAATTTATAAATTCATCATAAAATAACAATTTCTAATTATTATTTTTACATTATGTGATATTTACTCACTATATTAAAAATAAAGCAATTACAGCAACAAATCAGAATTTTCCCGCAAAAAAGGTACACTTTACTTGTAAAACAAAAGTAAAGGAGGTACTGAAGTATGTGGGATGATATTTATGAATTTTTAAAATATATTTTAGGTAGATAATATAGTGACATTATTTAGCTTGTATGATATAATAATATTATCATTATAGTAATACGGAGTTAAATATTATGTCAACAAACATTACGGAACTTTTATATAATTTTGCTACGGAATTTTTTATTAAAGCTCCGACTTTATTTTCATCTGCCTATATTTTTATTAAAACGACAAACATTAAATGCAGCAAATCAAAGTTAGCTTTGCTTTTGACTGCATTTTTTGTCGTCAGTATAATTTCGTCTGTTGTACTTTTATTTGACCACAGTTTGGGATTCTTGGCAAGTTGTATATTGTTTATTGTAACTATCACACTGTTTACTAAAAGCAATATAAAAAATACCGTTTCCATCTCCACTGTTTCAATAGGACTTTCCTATTGCGTACGATTTATCATTACCTTGATTTTTGCAATTGCATCACACTATATATCGTTAGTTACATACGATTTCTTGAATCCGAAAAGTATTTTTACGGTAATTTTTATAGGCATAATACAATTCTTATCAACATTATATATAATGAAAATTAAGAGATTAAAAAACGGTCTTGCCTTTTTCAATAATTCCGATAACTTTGGCATAGGTCTGTTAATATCAGGTTTTATTTTCTTAATCATAGCTCTGCTTGCACAAGACGGCGATGACTACAAATCTATATTTGTATATATGTTTATAGGATTAATAATTTGTTGTATAGGTGCTGTAATTTGGATAAGAACAAACATAACACGGTACTATAAAAGTCGGCTGCAGCAAAAAGCAGACGAACATTTCAATTCGGTTATTGCGGAAAAAGACAGTAATATTGAGGAACTTACAAAATCCAATGCCTTTCTTTCAAAAATAGTGCACCGTGACAACCACCTTATGAGTTCTTTACAATATTCTTTAGAAGAACTTTGCAATTGTAACGATAAACAAAAGGAAAGCAAAATAATCACTGAACTTCTTACTCTTGCAAAAGAAAGAAACGAACTCGTGCAAAAAGAACAGGCAGAAAATAAGGTGCTTGCATCTACGGGAAATTCTGTTATTGACGGCGCTCTGCTTAATATGTATATAAAAGCCTCTGCCCACGAAATTAATTTTGATTTGATAGCAAATACAGATATTAACTACCTTATCAATCATTTTCTTTCGCAAACCGAACTTGAAACCCTGCTTTGCGACCATATAAAAGACGCTGTCATAGCCGTTGAAAGCACAGGCAAAAGGAACGGAAATATTCTGACATCTGTTTCTTCGGTTGACGGAATATATGAAATTTCCGTAAGCGACAACGGAATTGAATTTGAAACCGATACTTTACAAAAACTCGGTACCGAAAGAGTTACCACTCACAAAGAAAGCGGCGGCAACGGCATAGGTTTTATGACAACTTTTGATACTCTGAAAAATTCAAAGGCAAGTCTTATTATTACCGAATACGAACCCGATAAGCCGTTTACCAAAACCGTTACTTTCAGGTTTGACGGTCAAGGAAACTTTATTATAAGATCTTACAGATGCGAAATTCTCAAAGAAAAAATCATCCGTGAAGATATTTTAATTACTTATAATTAATATTTCGTTTATATGAAGTAATTAAGGCACAGCATTTTTGCTGTGCCTTTTGCATAAAAATCGGCTCACCTAAAGCAAGCAGATTAAAATTATTCTATTGTTCCGCCGCCTACAACTACATCTCCGTCATACAGAACCACTGCCTGACCTTTTGAAATTGCTCTTTGCGGCTTATCAAATACAATGTGCAGTTTGTTATCTGAAAGCTGTTCTACCGTTGCATCCTGTTCAGGCTGATTGTATCTTACCCTTGCTTTTATATGCAAAGGTTTGTCAAGCTTTTCGTAAGCAATAAGATTAATATCTTTTGCGTAAAGCTCTTTTGAAAACAGTCTGTCATTATCGCAAAGTATAACCTTGTTGTTTGCAATATCCTTTTCCTTGACATACATCGGGTGAGGCAAAGCAAGACCAAGTCCCTTTCTCTGCCCTATCGTATATCTTATAATGCCCTTATGTGTACCGAGAACATTGCCGTTTTCATCAACAAAGTCACCAAAATCATACTTTCTGCCCGTGTACTGCTCAATGAACTTTGCGTAATCTCCGTCAGGTACAAAACAAATATCCTGACTGTCGTGTTTTTGAGCGTTAATAAGGTTATATTTTTCCGCTATTTTTCTTACTTCGTGCTTTGTAAGTTTTCCAAGCGGAAGCAAGGTTCTTGAAAGCTGTCTTTGAGTAAGCGAGTAAAGTACATAACTTTGGTCTTTTGTTACATCGGGGGACTTTCTCAATAAATATCTTTGCAATCCCTCATCATACTCAATGACAGAGTAATGACCTGTAACTACATAATCAAAGTCAAGCTCATCGGCTCTCTGCATAAGCTTTTCAAATTTAATATATCTGTTGCAGTCAATGCAAGGATTAGGTGTACAGCCGTTTTCGTATGCAGAAATAAAACGGTCAATTACATTTTCTTTAAAGCTGTCTTTAAAATTGTAAACATAATAAGGTATTCCGATTTTTCTGCAAACATTTCTCGCATCGTCAATATCATCAAGCGAACAGCAGGTTTTCTCCTTCTTTTCGCCAATATCCTCGTTATCAAAAAGCTTAAGAGTAATGCCCGTAGCGTCATAGCCCTGCTCCTTTATCAAGCAAGCCGCTACCGAACTGTCAACTCCTCCGCTCATTGCTATTAATGCCCTTTCGGTCATATTATTCTCCTTAACCGCCAAGTCTTATCATCTCGTCAATACATTTCTTTGCGTCTGTAATAGTCTGCTCATCAAGGATAATTTCCTCGCCGCCCTCGCCTTTAAGGCAATTGAACACATCCATAAGTGTAGTAGCTTTCATATTAGGGCAAATGAGCTTATGTGTAAGAATATGGAATTTTTTATCGGGACAATCATACTGCAAATGCTCTGCGATACTGATTTCGGTACCGATGATAAATTCCTTTTTATCACTGTTCTTTGCGTAGTTCATAATGCCCGATGTCGAGCCTACATAATCCGCAAGATCAACAACAGCAGGCTGGCACTCCGGGTGAACAAGAAGTTCGGCATTCGGGAACTGTGCCTTTGCCTTTTTAACATCTTCCGCTGTAACGCAAGCGTGAATCGGACAACCGCCGTGCAAAAGTTTAAAATTCTTATCCGGAAGCTGACGGCTTACATAATCGCCAAGGTTGCAGTCAGGGATAAAAAGAATATTCTTTTCAGGCATATTGCTTACAATCTTAACGGCAGATGAACTTGTTACACAAACATCACAAATAGTTTTTAAATCTGCTGTGGTATTTATGTATGCAACTACCGCATAATCGGGATACATTTCTTTTACGGAAGAAATCATTTCTTTATCCATCTGGTCAGCCATCTGACAGCCGGCACTCGGCTGAGCAAGATAAACCGTTTTATCGGGTGAAAGAATTTTGCAGGTTTCTGCCATAAAACGAACACCACACATAAGAATGTTTTTATTTGTAACTTTGCTCGCATCTACACTCAGTTTATAGCTGTCGCCTGTAAAATCGGCAATTTCGCAAATCTCTCTTGCCTGATAGCTGTGGGCAAGAATACAAACATCTTTTTCTTTTTTTAACTCAAGAATTTTATTTTGAATTTCAGAAATATTCATACATACATTTCCCTTCATTTTTCCTTTTAAATTTATTATACATTTTTTTGCCTACTATTGCAATAGGTCTTTTTATTTTAAAAATATTGTTTATGTTTAATGATTAAAAGAATTATAAATTATCACAATTGCCGAAAATTATTTGAATTTTTGTCTTTACTTTATACTTTAATTGTGATATAATACTTAATATATACAAGTAGAGGTTATTCTGCTTAATATTTTAATTGGATAATATAAACAGGAGGTTAGTACAATGAAAAAAGTTGTTTCCCTCGCATTGGCTCTTGTGCTGATGCTTGCAGCGTCTATTCCGGTATTTGCCGCACCAAGTCCTACAGGTACATACACTTATGTAGTAGTTGTTATTCCTACCACAGGCGGCAGCGGTGACTATGAGTTCACTACAGGCATTGATGAGGACGGTAACCAGAATGTTCACCTTACTCCAAAGCCAAAGTCCGGTTATTCTTTTGACCATTGGGTAATTGAAGGTCCTTACAAAACCAATCAGCCGCTTACAGATGGAAATCTTGATATTACAATCACAGGTGATATTAAGGTAACTCCTTATTACACAATCAACGGTGAGTCACCTACACAGGCTGTAACAACAGATACTTCTGATAAATCACCGCAGACCGGTCCTTCAAGCGCAATGCCGTATATAATAATCGGCTTATCACTTATAGCTGTTGCTGTCAGCGTAACTATTGTTAAGTCAAAGAAATCAAACTAATTTTGCTAATAAAAACAGCTTTCGGTTTTCGAAAGCTGTTTTTTAATGCTTATTATAGTTAAAATTTACAGGAATATTGACGCGGTTGTCAATATTTGTTATAATTATTTGATGTGATTTATTATGAAAAGAAATCGAAATAAAATTCTTATCACAATTCTTGTTATTACAATTATTCTGTTAATTCTGTGTGTAATTTATGTTATGTATCAAATGAATACTCAACACAAAGAGCAGGACGATTACAGCAAACTTGCAAGTTCTGTGGCTCCGAGCATAGCCGAAGAAGTTACTTCCCCGTCAATTGACGAAACTCTTGCCGACAATCCTATTATAGATAATCCTATAGATTTTGAGTCGCTACAATCTCAAAATGACGAAATCTATTCTTGGATATATATTCCCGATACCAACATAAATTACCCTGTTTGCAGGAGTAACACAAACGATAATTTTTACCTGGATCATGATATTTACGGAAATTACAGCTTTTCAGGCTCTATTTATTCACAGTATTGTAATTCTATATATATGCATGACAGGGTAACCGTACTCTACGGCCACAATATGGCAGACGGAAGTATGTTTGCCGATTTATATAAATTTACAAATACGGATTTTTTCAATGACCATGAGTATTTTTACATCTACAGACCTCAGCACAAACTTACCTACCGTATAGTGTCGGTTTATTCATATGACGACCGACATATAATGAATTCGTTTGATTTTGATGACGACAAGGTTTTTCAGGAATACCTTGATTATATTCAAAATCCCAGATCATTCACAAAAGTTGTAAGAGATAATTCGGAGCTGACAATCAATGATAAAATTGTCACGCTAAGCACCTGCCTTAATTCAGGTGACGGACGACTTCTTTTACAGGGGGTGTTAATAAAAGATGAACTCACAAAATAATAACGAAAACAGCAATAATATGGATACTGCCGATAAAGATATTTACAGCAATTCAAATAATCAGCCTTCTCAAACAGGCGAAAGCGCGGCAAGTGATGATGAAAAAGGAAATGTGCAATACGCCGACCGTAGTATAAGAGATGATATTAACGACTATAAGTTTGTTAAATCGTATAAAAGCCACGGTCATCATAAACACCATCACCATCATCATTCAAGCAAAGAAAATTCCGATGATGTATTATTGGTACAAAGCTCACGCCCTGCAAAAGGCAGTTCAAATAAAATAAAGAAAAAAAGTTTGAGTACAGGCAACGAAAAATATTTGCTGGAATACGACGAACTTGTAAAAAGCAATCACCCTGCGATGGGTTCTAAGGAACAGAAAAAAGCAATTAGAGAAAATCAAAAAAACAAGAAAAGGCGTTTTAAAAAATGGCAGAGAGTAATACTCACAATTATCAGTACAATTCTTGCGCTTGTTCTTGTTGTAAGCGGGCTTTTGGTATGTTTTATTTACAACGGCTCTAAAGAATTGCTTGACAATACAAATATAATTTCGGCTCCGTCAAATGTAGTTGTTCAAAACGGCGGTCAATATGTTGTGTATAACGGACAAACATATGAATTTAACAAGAATATGACAAGTATTCTTTGTATGGGCATCGATAAAAATTCTTTTGACGGTGCAAGCGATATAAAAGGCGAAAACGGTCAAGCCGATGTTCTTATACTTGTTGCTATGGACACCTCGACAGGCGAAACTAAGCTTATTAATATATCAAGAGATACAATGACCGATGTTGCGGTATATTCGGCAAGCGGTTATTATGTGGAAACTGTAAAAGAACAGATTTGTCTTTCATACGCTTACGGCGACGGCAAGGAATCAAGTTGCGCAAATACGGTTACCGCCGTTGAAAGACTTTTCTACAACATTCCGATTAATTCATACTTTGCGCTTGACCTTGACGGTATATCAGCTCTTAATGATGCCGTAGGCGGAGTTGATGTTGTTTCTCCCGAAACCATAGGCGATTTTAAAGAGGGTGAAAGCTACCATCTTGAAGGTCAGAATGCAGAAGCTTTTGTTCGTTCAAGAGATATGGAAAGCGTAGACGCAAACAGCAAGCGTATGCAACGACAGCAGGTATATCTTGATTCATTTATGAATACGGTTCTTGCGCAGACTAAAAATGACATTACAACACCTGTAAGCCTGTTTAATGCCTCTGCCCCATACTCATGCACAAACCTGAACCCGTCAAAAATTTGCTATTTATCACAGAATATGCTTAGCCACAACGGTATGAATATGACAATGGTTTCCGTACCGGGTGAGCTGAAAAAAGGTGAAGTTTATACCGAGTTTTATGTAAATGAAGACGAGCTTTATAAACTGATTCTTGATACTTATTACAAACCGTATAACGGATAAAGCGAAAGCTGAAGTCGATATAAAAACGACTTCAGCTTTTTATTTTTATTTTGAATTGCGTTCTATCATTCCAACAAAACCCGTAAAACAAATCCCTCATCACGGAAAAATGTGGGAAAATAGTTGTGGACTTTGCCCACACCCACTACCTTTTCAAAGGTCGACCAAACTTTTATAATTGCTTTTCAAATTTATTCCGCTAAGCAAAAATTATAAATCAACACAAAAGCTCCCGATTTTTGTATCGGGAGCTTTTAGTTACAGTTATGTATTAAAGTTATTCCTTAGTTTCTGTTTCTGCAGGAATATCGCTTGTACAATGCGGGCATTTTGTAGCCTTGATTGAAATTTCGCTCTGACAGAACGGGCAAATCTTTGTTGTGGGTTCTGCCGGTTCTTCAGGCTTTTTGCCGATTGCCATAATCTTATTTACTAATTTAACAATAAGGAAAATGACAAATGCCATTATAATAAAGTTAATAACCGCAGTTAAGAACTTACCGTATCCAATCGAAACATCGCCTATTGTAAGCGCATACTGGTCAAAATTCATTCCGCCGAACAAACCGAGAATCGGTGAAATGATATCCGAAGTAAGTGAAGTTACAATTGCCTGAAAAGCAGCACCGATAATAACACCGACTGCAAGGTCAAGCACATTGCCTCTCATAATAAAGGTTTTAAACTCGCCAAAAAACTTTTTCATTTCCTAAACTCCTCTGTTAAGATATTTTTAGCAGTTGCCATAACCGCAAAAATACAGAATAATGCAGGACAAACACTTTCCCACTAATAATAGTGGGAAAATTTTTTTGATTGAGTTAATAAACTGAATTATAAAACAGCCTTATGGAATTTCTTTTTGCCTTTTTTAATTACAACATAGCCTTTTTCAAAAGCAGACTTAGGAACATTTGCATATACATCTGTTACCTTTTCATCATCAACGGCAACACCGCCCTGCTGAATAAGGCGTCTGCCCTCACCCTTTGACGGAATAAGCGCACACTTTGTAAGAAGATCAAGAATTGCGATACCATCATCTGTAAAGTCAGCGTCCGTAAGCTCTGTAGAAGGCATATTGTCTGTATTTGCACCGCTGCCAAACAATGCTCTTGCAGCCTCCTGTGCCTTGTCTGCCTCTTCCTTGCCGTGAATAAGATTTGTTACCTCATATGCAAGAATCTCCTTAGCCTTGTTAAGATTACTGCCCTCAAGTTTAGCAAGCTCATCAATCTGCTCAAGCGGTAAAAATGTAAGCATCTTTAAGCACTTGATTACATCTTCGTCTGCTACATTTCTCCAATACTGGTAAAAATCATAAGGACTTGTCTTTTCGGCTGAAAGCCATACAGCGCCGGACTGGGTTTTGCCCATCTTCTTACCCTCGGAATTAAGGAGAAGATTAATAGTCATAGCGTATGCGTCCTTACCGAGTTTTCTTCTGATAAGCTCTGTACCGCCGAGCATATTGCTCCACTGGTCGTCACCGCCGAACTGCATATTACAACCGTACTTCTTATAGAGAGCATAGAAATCGTAGCTCTGCATAATCATATAGTTAAACTCAAGGAAACTTAGTCCCTTTTCCATTCTCTGCTTGTAGCACTCTGCTCTTAGCATATTATTTACAGAGAAACAAGCACCGACTTCACGCAAAACATCAACATAGTTGAGGTCGAGCAGCCAATCGGCATTGTTTACCATAAGTGCCTTACCGTCTGAAAAGTCGATAAAACGCTCCATTTGCTTTTTAAAGCAATCAACATTGTGCTGTATAGTTTCTGTAGTCATCATCTGACGCATATCTGTTCTGCCTGACGGGTCACCGATCATAGCTGTACCGCCGCCGATAAGAGCAATCGGCTTGTTGCCTGCCATCTGTAAGCGTTTCATAAGACAAAGCGCCATAAAGTGACCTACATGTAAGCTGTCAGCAGTAGGGTCAAAACCGATATAAAATACAGCTTTACCGTTGTTGACAAGCTCTTTGATTTCTTCTTCATCTGTAACCTGAGCGATAAGACCTCTGGCTACTAATTCCTCATAAACTCCCATTTTATTATAAAATCCTTTCTGATTTTGTTTTCATTTGTTAATTATAAATCAAAATTTACAATAGGTCAATACCTAAACTTACATATAAGAACAGGGCTTTGACGGTTTGCATTTACAGTTAATTTATTTCCTTTTCTTCTGTATTTTGCAAACTTATCTTTTGTCTGTTTTCCGTTTCTGTTACGGGAATTGTTTTTATTTGAATTGTAAGAAGATTTCTGACCTTTATTATTTCCCTTATAATTATTTTGATTACTCATTGGCTGAACAAGACATTTTGAATCATAACCTATCAAATCTTTTCTGCCTGCTTTTATAAGTGCTTTAATTACTTTCTGTTTGTTTTCGGGAATAAAGTATTGCAAAAGCGCTCTTTGCATTGACTTTTCTTCCTCTGTTTTCGGTACATAAACCTCTTTCATTGTATAAGGGTCTATGCCTGTATAAAACATACAGGTCGAAATTGTACCCGGAGTCGGATAAAAGTCCTGCACCTGCTTTGGATGTATATTCTCCCTCTTACAGAACAGCGCAAGTTCCACCGCATCTTTCAAAGTAGAACCCGGATGCGAACTCATTAGGTACGGCACTATGTATTGGTCTTTACTCATACGACCTGTCAGTTTATAGAATTTATCGCAAAACTTTTTATAAGTTTCTATGTGCGGTTTACCCATTCTGTCAAGAACTGCAGCCGAGCAATGCTCCGGAGCAACTCTTAACTGACCGCTTATATGATACTTTACAAGCTCTTCAAAAAATTCGTCACTCTGATCTTCCATAAGATAATCAAAACGAATACCGCTACGAATAAATACTTTTTTAATGCCGTCAAGTTTTCTCAATTCTCGCAAAATATCAAGATACTCCGTATGCGACACCTGCATATTAGGGCAAGGAGTCGGGGCAAGACACTTTCTGCTTTTACAAAGTCCCGCCTTTTTCTGTTTTTCGCAGGACGGCAGACGAAAGTTGGCTGTAGGGCCGCCCACATCACTTATATATCCTTTAAATCTCTTATCGTTAAGAAAAGACTTTGCCTCGTCAATAACGCTCTGTTTACTTCTTACCGTTACCGCTCTTCCCTGATGAAACGCAAGCGAACAGAAATTACAAGCGCCAAAGCAACCACGGTTATGCGTAATTGAGAAAAGTACCTCCTGAATACCCGGTACACCGCCGAGTTTTTCGTAACACTGCGGATACCATCTTTCATACGGTAACGAATACACATAATCAAGCTGTTTTGTGTCAAGCGGCTGCATAGGCGGATTCTGAATTAAAATACAGTTGCCGTGGCGCTGAATAAGAGTTTTGCCTCTTACCGCATCTGCCTCTTCGAGCTCTTTTCTGGCAGCAATTGCATAGTCCTTTTTGCTCTCACAAACTCTTTCGTAACTCGGCAGTTCCACAACGGTTTTCGGAACATAATCGCTTGTCTTTACAGCGTAGCAAATACCACGGATGTCATACAAAGCCTCTACGGGATAACCCTCCGACAAGCGCTTTGCCATTTCAATAGTTTGCAGCTCGCCCATTCCGTAAGAAATAATATCTGCTTTACTGTCAAAAAGTACAGACGGCATTACGGTGTTTTTCCAATAATCATAATGAGCAAATCTTCTTAGCGAGGCTTCAAGTCCGCCGATAATTATTACCGAATCGGGATAAAGTCTGCGGATTATATTTGAATAAACAGTTACAGCTCTGTCAGGACGCTTGCCGTTTTTACCGCCTGCCGTATAAGCGTCATCACTTCGCTTACGCTTTGCAACGGTATAATGTGCAACCATACTGTCTATATTGCCTGCCGTAACAAAAAATCCGAGCCTCGGTTTGCCAAACTGTAAAAAGTCGGCGTAATTTTTCCAATCAGGCTGAGAAAGGACTGCAACCTTATAGCCACAGTCCTCAAGCACTCTTGTAATTATGGCAGCACCAAAAGACGGGTGGTCAACATAACTGTCGCCCATTACATATACAAAGTCAACTTCGTCCCATCCACGGGCTTTAACCTCTTTTATATTCATCGGTAAAAATGCCATAATATCACCTATATAATTTATTCATCGTCACTGCCCATAATATTACGGTGTTCAAGCCATTCATTATAGGTTATAAGTACATCTCTCGGTTTTGAACCCTGATGAGGGCCTACAACACCCATCTGCTCCATATCGTCTATCATTCTGCCGGCTCTTGCATAACCTACCTTGAGTCGGCGCTGAAGAAGTGAAGTAGATGCCTGTCCTGCTTCAATTACGCATTTAATTGCGTCTTCCATTTTTGAGTCAATTTCAATATCATCGCCGCCTCTGTCATCGCCCTTTTTACCCTGAGTAATTTCTTCTGCGGCAATTCTCTTGATTTTTTCTTCAATCTCCGCATTATATTGAGCGGAAGAAGATTTTTTAATATAATTTGTTACACCCTCAATTTCCTCATCGGATGCATAACAACCTTGCACACGCATTGGTTTTGGCGCACCTACAGGCAAGAAAAGCATATCACCTCTGCCTATGAGTTTTTCCGCACCGCTGAAATCAAGGATAGTTCTTGAATCAATATTTGAACTTACTTTAAGCGCAATACGGCTTGGAATATTTGCCTTGATAAGACCTGTAATTACATTTACCGTAGGTCGTTGCGTTGCAACAAGCAAATGCATACCTGCGGCTCTTGCTTTTTGAGCAAGTCGGGCAATGTACTCTTCCACCTCACTCGGAGCTGCCATCATAAGGTCGGCAAGCTCATCAATCGCAATTACAATTCTCGGCATTTTTTCCTTTGGTACGGGTAAACCGTTTCTCTCAAGTACAGGCTGAACAAGCTCGCCGTCTTCATTTTCTACAGGCGGATTTTCTGCCATATACTTAAGATTTTCTTCTATAAGCTCATTGTATGCGTCAATATTTTTACAATAGTATTCCGAAAGAATCTTATATCTCTGCTCCATTTCGGAAACCGCCCATCCAAGCGCACCCGCCGCTTTCTTAGCGTCGGTTACTACAGGAATAAGCAAATGCGGAATACTTCTGTACTTTGTAAATTCAACCATTTTTGGGTCAACAAGCAAAAGTTTTACTTCGTCGGGTGTAGCTTTGTAAAGGATACTCATAAGAATTGAGTTTACACAAACAGATTTACCCGAACCAGTTGTACCTGCAATAAGCAAGTGAGTAAGTTTTGACAGGTCGGTAACCACAATTTCACCCGAAATATCTTTACCGAGTACGCAGGTAAGTTTACTCTTTCCTCTTCTGAATTCATCGGAGTCAATCAACTCACGCATAGTAACCATACTTACAACCTTGTTTGGTACTTCAATACCGACTGCGGCTTTACCCGGAATAGGAGCTTCGATTCTTACTCCGTTTGCGGCAAGGTTAAGTGCAATATCGTCTGAAAGGTTTGTAATCTTGCTTATCTTTACACCCGGAGCAGGTGAAAGTTCATATCTTGTAACAGACGGACCACGGCAAATATTTACTATAGAGGCTTTTACATTAAAGCTGTCGAGCGTATCAATGAGTTTTTTCGCATTGTTATGCATTTCTTCCGCAGCATTTTTATCGTTATTGTTTTCTGAAAGACTTAACAGCTGAATAGGCGGAAAATGATACTCGGGCTTTTCTTCTTTTTCTCTGATTTCAACAGGAGAATAGCTTGCATTTTCAAGTTCTTCTTCAAAGCTGTTTTCTTCGTTATGTCTGTTCTCTTCGTATGACGGAACCGGCTCGGGTTCTGTTTCTGCTTTATGATTCTTTTCATCAAAGTTTTTGCTTGCTCTGTTGATTATGTCCATCAAATCGTCAGAAACATTTTCGTTATGTTCATTCTGTATTATTTCTTCTTCGTATTCTTCACCGTATACTTCCTTTTCGGGACTTTCATAAAACTGCGGCTCTTCAACTTCATCTGCAACTTTTGACGCATCTTTAACATCTGCTTTGTAGTCGCAGTCAACCTCAAGTTTTCTGTTAAGCTTTGTTTTGTTATCATCGTGAGTGCTTTCATCAAGAGGAATATCAATGCCGCTCCTCTTGCCTCTGCGTTTTTTCTTTTGAGGAGAAACTATGGTTTTGTCATTCTCTCCGCCTGCAATAAACATCTCACGCTGTGCCTCTTCCGCCTCACGCTCGGCAATGTACTCACGCCTTACCCTTGCTTTTTCTTCGCTCTTGTGCTTTACATATGTAACACCTTGCTCAACCTTTGATGCGGCAGCTTCTGCAATATCATTGATTGAAAGATTTGTAATGCCGAAAATAACGGCAAGCAATACAAGAATACAAATCAATACCGTCGGAACATTTCCGATTAACGATGCCATAGGATAACCAAGCAATCCTCCGATAAAACCGGCGCCGAATGTAAAGTAAGATTCACTTTCGAAAATATCGAGATAAAGTTCGCCTGCACAGGCAAGATAACCTTTTTCCGAATGAGGAGTGCCTGTTGCAACATAAATCAATGCTCCTATCAGCAAAACAATAAGTATGCAGAGTGCTACCTTACTTTTAAAATGCTGTATTTGCTTTTCCTTGTCCGTAATGATTGCCATATACATAAGAAAGACGGGAACAAGAAATGTTGCAAAGCCAAATACTCCAAAAAGTGCGGAACGAACCGTACTCCATAAATTTACGCTCTGAACAAATATTAAAATTACAAAAAACAGTGATAAAGCACCAAGGATAATTGCTCTTATCCTTGGTGTCAGCAAAGGTTGTGATTCAGGTATCGGTTGACTTTTTTTAGTGTTTTTTGCTTTTGAGGAGGTTGATTTACCTGAAGCTTTCTTTTTGGTTGTCTTTTTCTGGGTTGCCAATTTATACTACCTCCGCTAAAAGCATTATTGAATCATTGCACCGGTAAAGACATTTGCTCCTGTGTTCATTTCAATGCAGGAAATAACAAGGAATACTATACCTACAAGTGCAGTATATACTACGAAAATTATCATTTTGTCGGTCTTTAAGAACCATTTGAAAATAAGAATTGCAAAGTAGCCTACAATTGCAGAAACTACCATACCAACTATAATTACCACAGGGTCAATTGATATGCCCTCCGGACTTTTTATTGCGTCAACACCCTCAAGAAGAGCTGCCGCAAGTATTGACGGAACACCGAGAACAAATGTGTAGTCAAGCGCTTTCTGCTTGTTTATGCCTCTCATCTCACCGACTGCAAGAGTTGAACCCGAACGGGAAATACCGGGGAAAATTGCAGCAACAAACTGCATAAGACCTACGCATACAGCATCAAGAACATTAAAGCTCTCTTTGCCTGCCGAATTTTCGCTGTGCTTTACATTTTTTAAATGCTTAAAACCTGCGTTTGAACCGATAGTCCTCTTGTTGCAAATAATGCCGACAGTAAGTAAAATACTTGTAATCATCAAAGAAATCGAAACCACAATCAAGTATCTTTCGCCTGTAAGAACATCGGCAAGATCTTTAATTTTCATATCCGTGCCCGGAATAGGCAGGAATAACAGGAAAAGCGGAAGAAGTCCTATAATGAGCATCATAATAAGATTTCTTTCGTAATTCATCTCTTTCCATTTAAATTTACCTGTAAATACATCTTTAACAAGTGAGAAAAATTCCCTGATAAGACTCCATATAAGCTTATGGTAAAAAGCAACTACCGCTACAAGTGTTCCCACATGGAGCATAACATTAAAGAAAAGGTTATTTTCCGTTGCGCCCAAAATATGCTGTGTAATAGAAAGATGTCCGCTGCTCGATACAGGCAAAAACTCTGTTAAGCCCTGCACGATGCCCTGAATGATTGCATCAATAATTGACATAATATGTACTCCTTTAACCATAAAATATGTAAGGGCGACTTTTGACCGCCCATATAACCGCATTTATTTATATGCGGTTACTGTAAAAAATAAAATTATCTGCCTCGTTTTTTACGGGTCTTATTGCGTTTTATCATTGTGTACAGGCAGTCAATTGCATCCGAAACCGTGCCGACCTCGTCAATAAGACCTTCACTGACAGCCTCTTCCCCCTCAAGAATCGTTCCGATGTCCATTACAAGTTCGCCCGTGTTGAGAACAAGCTCATTGTACCGTTCTTTTGAAATATCGGAATTTTCCGCAACAAAGGTTGTAATTCTGTCCTGCATACGCTGAAAATACTCAAAAGTCTGCGGAACGCCGAGCGTCAGTCCCGTAGTTCGCACAGGATGCACCGTCATAGACGCACTCGGTGCAATAAAACTCTTGTCTGCCGCAACGGCAAGCGGTATGCCTATGGAATGTCCTCCGCCGAGCACAATTGAAACCGTGGGCTTTTTCATTCCCGAAATAACCTCGGCAATGGCAAGACCTGCCTCTACATCTCCGCCGACCGTATTTATTAAAATAAGCAGTCCGTCTATTCTTTCGTCCTCTTCAATAGATACAAGCAACGGAATAACATGCTCATACTTGGTCGTTTTATTCTGTTGCGGAAGAATGTAATGCCCCTCAATCTGTCCTATAATTGTCAGACAATGAATTACGCTGTCTTTATGCGTAGTGAGCACCGAACCTGTTTCTTCTACCTGATCCGTATGCTGTTCGTCAATGGGACTGTCTTTTTCAAGCGACTTTTTTTCGGGCTGTTCGTTCGGATTTTTTACTGTATTATCAACCCTTGACTTACCCGATTTTTTTGCTGTGGTATTCTTTTCTTTTGCTTTTTGTGCCATATTAATGCACCTCCGAAAAATATTTTTTCCAGAAATGCGTTAATAATGTATTTTGCAATTAAATATTATAGCATTTATAGCAATATATTTCAATCTTTTTGCTCTTTTTTCTTAAAAACAATAATGATATAAAAGAATTATAGTAGTATAAAAGTAATAATGTTTTTTGGAGTGAATTTAATTGGCATCAAACATAGTAATGGCGATAGTAATTTTCGTACTTATTGCATTGTCATCGTTCTTTTCAGCAACGGAAACGGCATTTTCTTTTGTAAACAAAATCCGTATTCAAAAGAAGTCCGAAGACGGCAACAAAAAAGCAACAACCGCTCTTTTTGTTATTGAAAATTTTGACAAAGCACTTACCACCATTCTTATCTGCAACAATGTAGTAAACCTTAGCTGTTCATCACTTGCAACGGTATTGTGTATGGCACTTTTCGGCGACTACGGTTCAGCTATTGCAACAGGTGCAACTACTTTGCTTGTACTCACATTCGGTGAGGTGCTTCCTAAATGTTTGGCTAAAGAAAATTGCGACAGCTTTTCTCTTAAAACAGCAGGCATAATAAAGTTCTTGATGTTCATTTTAACCCCGCTTGTGTTTATCCTTGTACAATTCAAAAGCCTTGCCCTTAAGATTGCAGGCGGAACAGAGGATGCACCGAGCGTTACCGAAAATGAGCTTAAATATATAGTAGAAAGCATTGAAGAAGAAGGCGTGCTTGAAGAAAGCGAAAGCGAGATGGTTCGCCTTGCACTTGACTTTGACGAAAAAACCGCCGAAGAAGTCATCACACCTCGAGTTGATGTTACATTCATAAGCGTGGACGATTCGCCGGAGAAAATTAAGAATTTAATTATTGAAAACAGATACTCAAGAATTCCTGTATATAAAGATACCGTTGACAACATTGTCGGCGTACTTCACACAAGAGATTATCTCGAAAAACTTGCGGACGGCATCGCACCGGATGTGCGTGACATAATGCAGCCGCCGTACTTTGTATTCAGAACTCAACCTCTTTCAAAAATTCTCAGCACTTTCAAAAGAATAAAAGTTCACCTTGCAATCGTTACCGACGAATACGGCGGAACTCTCGGTATTCTCACAATGGAAGATCTGCTTGAAGAAATCGTCGGCGATATATGGGACGAGGACGAAGAAATTGAGCACAACTACTACAAAATCGGCAAGAATGAATTTCTTGTAAACGGCGACCTCGAGCTTGACGATATGCTTGCGCTGTTCGACCTTGACGAAGATTACATTGACAGTGACAGCATAACCGTCGGCGGATACATTCTTGAAAATGCAGGCAGTATTCCGAATAAGCGTGAAAGCGTAGAGGCAGGCGGTTTCCGCTTTACGATTATGGAAGTGGCAAATCAGAGAATTATTCGTGTTGTTGTAAAAAGACTTGTTGACGAAAATACAAACGAAGAAAAAGCAACAGACGAAAAAGAAAAAGAAGAATAATACATACAAAAATAAAGAGCCAAGCACCCAAAGCCTTGGCTCTTTTCAGATATTGATACGGAGAATAAATTATGAGCAATACAAAAGAAAACATAAAAAGAGGCAGCTGCCCCGTATATAAAAAATGCGGCGGATGTCAGTTGCAGAATCTCACCTACACCGAGCAACTTAGCTTTAAACAGAAAAAAGTTGAAAAACTGCTCTCAAAATTTTGCAAGGCAGATAAAATAATCGGTATGAACACACCCTATCATTACCGCAACAAGGTTCAGGCAGCGTTCAGAACAGATAAAAACGGTAAAATAATTTCGGGTGTCTACCAATCGGGAACTCACCACATCGTCGGCATTGACGAATGTATGACAGAAGATGTAACGGCGGATAAAATCATAGTTGCCGTACGAAAAATGCTTAAATCTTTCAAGCTCACAACCTATGACGAAGACAAGCAGAGAGGTTTTTTAAGACATATACTTGTAAAAAGAGGCTTTGCAACAAACGAAGTAATGCTTGTTTTGGTAACAGGCACTCCTGTTTTTCCGTCAAAAAATAATTTCGTAAAAGCAATTACCAAACAGTTTCCCGAAATCAAAACAGTTGTTCAAAATATAAATCCGTACAGAACAAACCTTGTGCTCGGCGATGTGCAAAAGGTACTGTACGGCAAAGGATACATTGAAGATATTTTGTGCGGATGTAAATTCAGAATTTCACCGAAGAGTTTTTATCAGATTAACCCTGTGCAGACCGAGGTGCTTTACAACAAGGCAATTGAATTTGCAAATCTGAAAGGCAAAGAAACAGTGCTTGACACCTACTGCGGAATCGGCACAATCGGAATTGTTGCCGCAAAGCACGGTGCAGACGAAGTTATAGGCGTTGAACTTAACAAAGACGCAGTCAAGGATGCGGTGCAGAACGCAAGAGCAAACAATTTGAAGAATATAAGATTTTATCAGGGCGATGCAGGCGAATTTATGGAGGAAATCGCAGAAGAAAGCGAAAAGCCCGATGTAGTATTTATGGACCCACCGAGAGCAGGCAGTGACGAAAAATTCCTCTCTTCCCTTATAAAAATGTCGCCAAAAACAGTAGTATACATCTCCTGCAACCCCAAAACCTTAGCAAGAGATTTGGCATACATAGATAAGAACAGCACATATAAAATCCAAAAAATCCAACCCGTAGATATGTTCCCACATACAGCGCATATTGAGTGCGTGGTGGTGATGTCAAGGAAAGAGGAGTAAATCGGGATAGGTGGCTTAACGGTGTGGTTTGTGCGTATTGGTCAGGCTGTGCTGTTTTGGCAAGTTGGCTTTGATTTGGATACAAATAAGTGAATGCAGACAGCACACTAGAAGAAACGAATGGATAGATTTTTAGAGAAGAGTCTTCTTTCACTCGGAGATCATTATGTGTATGGACTCATAGATCCACGCAGTAAGCAAATTTTCTATATTGGAAAAGGCACTAAAAACAGAGTGTTCTTCGTGGATGAAAGATATGAGCAGGGATTTCCGTTGGATGAGAATGAAACATTCTACATTGGAAAGTCGATAGCCAGACTGAAGTTGAATCAGTCGGCACAGAATCCGATTACATATCTGAATCCACGATAGAGAGACAAATTTCATATTTAATGAAATTGACAAATCGGAATTTACGGAGGAAAATAGTAATGGCACTGTTCTTACTGATTACATATATAGTAATTTTTACATTTCAAATAATATTATTTGTGATAACCATTCGCAAGAAAACAAAAAAACTTTGGCGGATATTGTTTTCGTCAGAACTAATTCCGCTGCTTATATCCATAGGACTGATGATTTACTTTAATAATCTTCCTGGATATGGATTTATGCCAGGACTAACTTATTTGGGAGAAATATTGTTTAGTTTTGGAGCAGTTGTTTTGTACTGTATAAGTTTCCTGATTTCTATATGCAGTTATATTGCAATTTCATATAAACAAAGGAAACGCTGAATAAATCGTTTCTGTCGTTTGTTCACAGTCCTCTCAGTGACGTATTTTCGAGCGTTGCTCAAAACGGCGAAACGAATGCCTCGCATTAATCAGCTTTTTCTAAACTTAATTTGAGGTGTTCCACTTGTGTGTTTATTTGAGTTCCTTGAATGAGTTTAAATATTATGTTAATATTTTAAAGAAGTTGGCGTGTAGTTGATTAGAAAGATAAATCGAAATTTGTGGA